>MTLE01001016.1_pt1 | contig 37304 bp, 28 predicted proteins | sample 1982461 | NCBI WGS metagenome assembly MTLE01 (sample SAMN05712605, study PRJNA340218) | biofilm metagenome | isolation source: sample SPL anode biofilm adapted to -200 mV | place: USA | collected 2012-02-03
TGCTCCTGATTCGAGTGCATCTGCGGTAGTTTTATGCAATTATGGTTACTTCGATTCAAATAACCTACAGTTTGTACACCAGATGCGCATCAAAATTTTAAAAGAAGAAGGAAAATCAAGAGGTAATTTTGTAGTCCCCGCAGCAGAAAAAGCAATTGTAAAAGGACAAACTGTAAATCTTGAAAATGGCGTACCTGTTGTTACCAAACTAAACAAAGATGGTATTTTTATTGAAAAGGTTACAAGAGATTATTACAGAGCCCGTGTAGTTATGCCAAATGTGAAAGTTGGTTCAGTACTGGATGTCGAGTTTTATTACACCGGACTGCCATCCTATTGGAGCTTTCAGGAAACAATCCCTGTCCGTTGGAGTGAACTGATATTGGAAGAAAATATTAATTTTTCGTTCCGTAAAAATTTTGTAGGATATACATCGCTTTCAGAAGCTTCAAATGACAGATGGGTAGCTAAAAATGTACCCGCATTTAAATCCGAACCATATATCGATAATCTTGAAAACTACCTGACAAGATTCAATATTGAAATCTCCAGCATTCATATACCCGGTGTATATTATAAAGACTATGCTACTACCTGGGATGCAGTGGCAAAGACACTACGTGAAGACGATGATTTCGGAAAATCACTTACTTCATTGAATCTTTATCTGAATGGAACTGAAAAAGAGATTAATCAGTCTGCAACAACTCCTGAAGAAAAAATGGCTAAAGCTTATAATGAAATCAGGAAAATCAAATGGAACAAAGAAGAATCAATTTGGCCGTCCAACAATGGATTAAGTTATTCATTTAATAAGAAGATCGGTAATTGTGCCGATATAAATATGAATCTGATCATACTCCTCAGAAAACTTGGTATCGAAGCTAATCCGGTTATATTAAGTACAAGAGATAACGGAGTATTACCTCAATTTTCGGTAAGTTTTGATAAATTTAATTATATCGTTGTAAAGGCAGATATTGGCGATAAATCCTATTTATTGGATGCTACCGAAGATAATCTTCCACTTGGCTTGCTCCCAACCAGAACTATAAATGGCAAAGGGATGGCAATTTATAAAGACGGACTGGATTGGGTGGATTTATCACCGGTGAAAAAAAATAAATCTGCAATTCTGCTCAATTTAAAACTTGACGAAGATGGAACATTATCAGGGAAAATGAATAAATCTTCCATTGATTATAACGCTTTATCTTTTCGTGATTATTACAAATCTTTCAATAGTCAGGATGAATATTTGAAAAAATTTGAAAGTGATCATATCGGATTAAATGTGGATAATTATGAATTAAAAGGGCTAGACAGTTTACAGCAGAACATTAGCGAGGAGTTTGATATAAAAATAAAGAATAAAGTTACGAAGGCAAATAATGAAATGTATATAAATCCTATTCAATTCGATTTATTATCAGAAAATCCTTTCAAAGCAGAGCAAAGACAGTATCCTGTTGATTTTGTGACATCAAAGGAAAGCACACAACTATTATCATTGGAATTACCTGAAGGTTATACAATAGAACAATTACCAAAAAATGTCAAAATGACTCTTCCTGAAAACAGTGCAAGTTTCCAAATGCAATCCTCAGTTAATGCCAACAAAGTACAGGTATTATTCAAATTGAATTTGAATAAACCGATATTTTATCAAAAAGAATATCTTGATTTAAAGACTTTTTTTGATGAATTGGTAAAAAAAGAAGCAGAAATGCTAATTATTAAAAAAGGTTGAACTATATGAATAAGAAAATATTAATTCCTGTTTTCATCTTCGCTTCGGGATTTACCATTTCCGGAAAAGAATTAAAATATCCGGTAAGTGAAATTCCTCCGGCTTTGAAAGAAAATGCGCACACTGTATACAGAGAATATCAGGAAGTGTTGGAAATTAAATCTGAAAAATCTGCCGTGTTAAATGTTACCGAAGTACGAACCATACTTAATAAAAACGGAGAAATGAATGGCGATTTTATGGAACTATACGGCCCCCTGAATAAAATAGTCAACCTGAAAGGAAAAGTATACGATGAAACAGGGAAACAGATTAAAACATTAAGTTCCAATGACGTCATCGACCATAGTTATATCAGCGATTTTTCAATGTACGATGACAACAGAGTAAAAGTTCTGGAATCAAAGACTCTTTCTTATCCGTACACTGTAGAATACACTTACGAAATAGATCTCAAACAAACGCTGTTTTTACCAACATGGAGTCATGATGAAGAAAATACTTCGTACGAAAACTCATCCTATAAACTTATCACCCCTGCTGGTTTTAAAATAAAATACAAAGAATTTAATCTCCCGACAAGCGTTAAAAAATCAAGTGAAAGCGGGAAAGATGTTTATTTCTGGTCGTTAAGTAATCTGAAAGCCCGTACCGACGAACCTATGGCTTCACGTTCGCAACCTGATTATCCACTGGTAAATATTGTTCCTGAAAATTTCGCTGTCGATGACTCAAACGGGTCAACAAAAAGCTGGAAAGATATCGGTATCTGGGTTTCATCATTAATAGAGGGTAAGGATAAACTCCCCGAAGAGACAGTATCCAAAATAAAAGCACTGACAGCTAATTGTAAAACTGAATTTGAAAAGATCAAATTAATTTATGAATACATGCAACAAAAGACCCGCTATGTAAGTATTCAGGTGGGACTTGGTGGTTGGCAACCATTTGATGCTTCTACAGTTGATAAATATTCTTACGGAGATTGCAAGGCCCTTGCCAATTATACGAAGGCATTATTGTCCGCAGCTGGTATCAAATCTTATTATACACTTGTTTATGCAGGTTCAAACAACAAAATAGTTGATGAGGAATTTCCATCGAGTCAGTTTAATCACGTAATTGTATGCGCTCCGATTGATAAAGATACAGTCTGGCTTGAATGTACAAACCAAAGGGTTCCGTGCGGTTATACCGGTGATTTTACGGACGACAGAAAAGTATTCTTAATCGATGGCGAAAACAGCAGATTGATTCATTCAAGAGTTTATCCTGCTGATGAAAATTGTACGAACCGAATAGCAACAGTCAGATTTAATGATGATTTGAGCAGCAATGCTACGGTGAATACAACTTACAAAGGACTTTGCTACGATGAGATACTTCCGATTTATTACGCCGACAATGCCGACAAATTAAAAAAAGTCACACAACGGATTAGTTTACCGTCGTTTTCTCTCTCTGATTTTAAATATACCGAGAACAGAAGCGAAACGCCTTCGTTTGACGAAAATCTGAATCTTACGGTAACAAATTATATTCATAAATTAGTTGGTGATGTCGCATTATTACCTCTTAATTTCATGAACAAACTTACTTCAATCCCGGACAAAGTAAGGAACAGAAAATCAGAAATGAGCATTCGAAGACCTGCAATGGAGAATGATACAATTGTTTATGTGTTACCTGCCGGAATATCAATTACTGCTTTACCGGAAAAGAAGGAAATCTCGAACAGATTCGGGAAATACACTTCAAATGCAGTTACGAAAGGAAATGAAATAACTTATACCAGACATTTCGAAGTCTTCAAAGGGACTTTCCCTGCCTCGGATTATTCTGAGTTCAGAGATTTTCTGGAGCAGGTATCAACAGCTGATAATGCGGTTGCCAGTCTTAAAATTTTATAACCACTCAACTTGTAATAAACAAAGAAACAACAAACCCGATTAGGTTTGTTGTTTCTTTGTTGTAAAGTTTAAAAATATCTCACCTCAACATTAAATTTAAAATTCAAGCGGTATAGCCAAATCAAAAATTACAATTTTATTTGATCCCTCTATTTTTAAGGTTTAGGTTTGAGGTCAAAGTTCCCTATGTTCACTATATCCAAATTGACTATACCGCTGATTAAATTAATTTTAAGTAATCTATTGTAGAAAAAAATTACGGCTAAAATCAACATGAATTCCGTTGATTTCTATTGCTAAATTAATCATAGGAATGTAGCCTTGCAAATTTTTATTCAAAATATTTTGGACATCTTAAATTTTATATTACTTATTTTCAGGTACTTACACTCAGGAGACAAGCAACTTTTGGACATTTACGTTTTGAGCAGAAAAAATCAGTTAAAAATGGCGAATTTAAGGCAGTTAAAAGTAGAAATTGAAGTAAATAAAGATTTTAATTCCATGCAAAATTATTTAAAAACGACTCGATTTCTTTAGTGTTTTTTAAATTAAATTTCTTAGCCAGTCGCTGCTTTAATTTATACAAACTTTCCTGTGAACAATGTAATAACATACACATATCCTGATTTGAGAGATCAATTAAATATAAACAACTCCAGATAATTTCCTTTTTTGTAATAGTAGGGTAGTTCTTTTCTAATCTTTCTATGATTTGGTTAAATGAAATATTCATTTCGTTCACAAAATCATCCCAATTTTCCAGGTGCAGGCATTTGTTATACAATTCCTCATCAAGCATTGCCCTTTCAGCTACAGTTGAATTTTTTCTCAATTCAAATTGCAAAGCTCTGGCTTCTTCAATGCTTTTTATTAAGCGCTGACTAACAAACCGCTTTTTTTGAATTAATTCTATTTGTATATTCTTAATTTGATAATTCTTAATTTTGTATTTTCTGTACAATAAATAAACAATAGAGCCGGAAATTATAATAATTAGAAATGATATACCTACAATAAGATAGACACTCATTTTCGATTGCTCAGATTTGACAGTGGTATCATGAATTTCTTCTATCACAGAACTTTTTGTTTGAGCAGCCAATTCCCTGACTGAATCTGAATATAACTGATATTGTGACATATATTTACCCATTTGTTTAATATCATTTTTCAGATACTCACAATTTACCAATATTCTGTAAATTTCACGTCTTGTATAATAACTAGCTGGGAAATTTAAAGATTGTAATGCCGTTTTTTCTGATTCAACGTACTTTTCATCTTCGAAAAAAGAATCTGCCAAACTGTATAATCTTATGGCATACCCTGTTCCGTAATATGGGAATTGCAAACTTTTCGTCAAACAATACTGAGCTGAATCATATTGTTTTAAATTATAATAATAAATTCCTAAATCCTGCAAAGTTAATCCTATTACCAGCGAATCACTTGTCTGTTGTAATACCCTACGATATATTTTAAAAGCATCTTCATAACGTTTTGACAACCGAAAAGCTCTAGCAATACAAATTTTTACATCATAAATATCTATCGAATCATTTACTTTATCGAAAGAATTTAAGGCAATTTGATATTTTTTCAGTGCTGTAACATAATCTTGTTGCAATGCAACCATATCTCCTAAATTAACAAATACCCAACCTTCATAATATCCATTACCGCCTACCTTATCAAATTCATCCAATGATTTCAAATAAAATTTCGAGGCTTCATCCAGTTTTTGGATTCTAAATAAAGATGATCCTTTAAAATAATAGCATATAGCCAGTTTTAATTTATCATTTCTTTTTTGATAATAATTTAGAGGAAGTTCTATTAATGAATCTGGTTTATCATAAATATGATTTTTATCATAAGCCTGATAAAGAAGGAATTGATACAATGCTTTATCAGATTCAGATGTATAGTTCCGGGGGGAAAGATTTTTTAAAATACAAAGTGCCGAATCAGGATGTAAATCCATCAACTTTTCTGCTTGTTGTAATTCGTTTGGAACATGAGAACAACCTGAAAGAAGTAAACCACTGAGTAATAAAAATGTCAATATTTTAAAATACATAATTACTATTCAAATCAATTTTAGAGGCGTTTGTAATTTTATTATATTACAAAATTACAAATTTAAATTCAACCAAAATAATTATATATTCCTAATAAAAAATGACTTCAAATGATCGTTGAAAGTAAATTGTTAAAAATATAAATTTATTCTTCTTTTGCCAGCTCATTCAAAAAATCATCAATATCCTTTGTGTTTTTAAGATCAAATTTTTGAGCTAATCTCTGCTTCAATTTATATAAACTATCAGTTGACGAATTCAATAAGATTGCTTTGTCTTTGTTTGACACTTCAAGTAATTGCAAACAACACCAGGTTATTTCCTTTTGAGTGACATTATTATATTCAGTTTGTAACTTTGTAATAATGTTATTAAATACACTGTTCATCTCAGTTGAAAATTTATTCCAATCATCAAACGAGAGACTTCTGTTATACAATTCTTTTTCCAGTAACAATCTTTCTTTGGGAGTTGCCTTTTTTCTTAGTTCTGTTTGAGATGATCTCGTCTCTTCAAGTTTCCTGGTCAATGATTTTGATACGAGTTCATTTTTTTGAATTAATTCTTCCTTTATTTCTTCAAAAACCACCTTCTTATACAAGTATTTCTTATAAATCAAATAGGCAATAACCGCAATTATAGAAATCAGGATGATTATAAACACAATTATAAAATCAGCATCTCTCTGAGTTTCCTTGGTTTCTTCTGATTTGATATTTAGATTCTCAATAACAGTACTTTTGGTTTGGGCAGTAATTAGTCGAACAGAATCAGTATATTCCTGATACTTTGACATATACACCCCCATTTGTTTTATATCATTTTTCAGATATTCGTAATTAACTAAGAGCCTGTAACAATTTCTTCTCAAATAAATGTTCCCGGGGTATTTTAATGATTTCATTGCATAATAATGTGCAGAATCATATTTTTCTAAATCAAAATATAAATCTCCTAAATTAAAATACCTAATAGCACTACTTGTACCCTTACATGGGTATTTAAAACATTTATAAAAATAATGTATCGCAGAATCATATTTCTTCTCAAAATAATAATTCAATGCTATTTCCTGAAATGCTAAACCGGTTATCAATGAGTCATTATTCTGCTTTAAAACAAACTTATAATAATTATCAGCTGTCTTAAAGTTCTTTTGGAAATGATAAACCCTACCAATACTTATTAAATAATAATGCAGTTCTTTAATATTTCCGGCTTTTTTAAAAAAATTTATTGCTAACTTATATTTTTTTAATGCAACGTCATATTCCTTTTGCATAACAGCTATATCACCCAAACTCGCATAACATTTACCCTTTAATAAATTATTATCTTCGTTGAGTTCTAAAGACTTCATAAAAAACTCAGAAGCATGATCATTTTGTTGAAGATTAAAATAATTATTGGCTTTCAGATAATAGCCTATTGCTAAATGTTTGTTATCTTTTTTCTTTTGATAATATAGGAGTGTTGAATCAAAAACTAAATTGGTTTCTATATGTATAAAACAATAATCTTGAGCCTGAAATAGAAGTAATTCATATAAAGCTTTATCAGATTCAGATGTATAGTTTCGTGGTGAAAGATTCTTTAAAATAAAAAGTGCAGAATCAGACCGTAAATCCATCAGGTTCTCAGCAGTTTTTAATTCATTAGGAGTGGATGAACATCCAATCAACATAAATGAACAAAATAAAATGAATATCCAAACTGTATCTTTCATTATTAAAGGTTTGAAACCCAACATCAAATTAAGTTTTTAGTAAATTTATAACAATCTGCAAATCTACAAAAAAACACAACATAGATTTTGAATCTATGTTGTGTTTTTAATTAGAAAGTAAAAAATTGTCGTATGTAAAAAGATAAAGTCAGGTAAAAATCAAGTACGTATGAATAAAAAGAATATTATTATTTTAATCAATAATTACAGGTTTAAGAAATGCTGTATAACGTGGTTGGTCGAATAATCTATTAGCACCTTTGTACTGGGTACATACTGTCATTTCATACTCACCGGATTCTAAAGAACCGGGAATTAATATTTTAAGTTTTGATGGTTCATTCACAACAACCTCCGATCTTTTCAATTTGGTAATTTCCTGTGTCTGAACATTACGGAAAACTATTCCACATTCAGGATAAACACCAAGTACCTTCAGATTTGAACCCATTACTTCAACCATACTGCCTTTTTCAAGTTTTCCATCTGTATTTCCTGTTGACATATCGGTCATACTGTATATTTCCATTGGATTACTTTGTTCACCCAAAACTTCAATAGTAGTTTCGCCCAATGCCTGACGTAAATCGTGACCCTGAGTAAATGAAATATATACAGAATTTATATCAGGACTCCATGTTTTATCGTGGAATTTATCATTGATAACCGGACGCATATATACCAACCCGGTATTAACATTGTATCCCGAAAGAACAAGTTCCGCAGATTTGTGGTTAAATCGCGAAATAATATCCACAACAGTTTCCTTCTTTAAACTCATATCTTCGTACAACATTTGCTCAATGATGTTCATAACTCCGATACTTCCACTGCCTGCTACAAGTGCTGTGTAATTTTCAGATTCTTCGGAAAGTTGACTTTTTCTCAACCATGCTTTTAATATCTTTTCCATAATACAAATTTTTTAATGTTTGAAACCTGTATACTTTCTAATGCGCGTTTTAGTATTTATATCGAAACGGACACCTGACATATCCGTTTCGATATTATTTGAATTTATAAAGTAAATTCTCCTACCAGGATTTTTGTTCCATAAGTTATTGTCAATGTATAAGTACCTCCGTCAAAATAGTCTGTTGGAATATACATTTCTGTGTCATATTCTGTGTCAATAGCATCATCGTAAACGACATTTCCAAATTCATCGGTTATGGTTACTGTGGCAACTCCAACCGGCTGACTAAAGAAAATGCTTATATCAGAACTTGAAACATCAACTGAAACAGGAACTATAACAACTGCTCTTGTTGCAAGTCTCGGGTTAGTTCCAGCATTTGGATTATTAGCGTCCTTCAATGGAACATCAACTGCAAATACAGATTGAACTGAAAGAACCAAAAACAAAAGCATAAATATGCTAACGATAGAAGAATTAATTTTTTTCATAACGATAATTTTATATTAGTGAAACATAGGATTAGTTGTTGGTTGAAAAGAGGTAACTTTTCAAGGTGCTAATTTAGGGATAGAAAGAACTACTACCAAAAATATCGGCAATATTAATTAGGACAAGACATTTTGTATCTTCCTTATATACAGTAACATAAGCGTGGACAAAGGCTGATTTTTAGGACAAGCAAAAAATCAGGTAAAAAAAGGGACGAAAACAGGGGGTGAAAACGATAGAATTTGCAGAGATCGATAAAATATGAGAAATTATTTCCCTTCCGATTTTTCGGTTAAAAACAGATCAAGATCTTTGGTGCTTTTTAAATTCATTTTTTGAGTCAACCGCTGTTTTAGTTTATACAAACTTCCGGGTTGACTGTCGAGAATCAGGGCAATGTCAGGAGTGGGAATATCCAGCAAAAACAAACAACACCATGTTAATTCCTTGTGAGTAATTTCAGGTGTATCTCTCTCCAGATTATCTATTATATTGTTAAATGTTTTATTCATCAATTTTTTGAAAGCTTCCCAATCGTTCACATGCAAACAGGAATTGTACATCTCCTTATCCATCCTTTCTCTTTCGGTCATCGACGCTTTTTTGTATACTGCTGATTGAGCAACACGGGTTTCTTCTATCTTTTGTAACAAACTATCCACCAATAAATCCTGCTTCTGACTTATTTGGACTTCGGCTTCTTCTAATTCTTTTTCTTTTCCTTTCGTTCGTTTTCTTAAAATATAAACAACATACAAACTGATTAAAATAATAATTGGAATTACCCAAGCCAAAACTATTAAATATGATTTGGTTTTACCAGCAACCTGCGTTGTATTATGGACATCTTCTAAAACTGAAGTTTTAGTCTGAGATTCAACCTTTCGAACAGAATCGGAATATGCCTGAAAACTGGTCATATATACTGCCATCTGTTTAAAATTACCTTTCAGATATTCTGTATTAGCCAAAATTCTATAGCATTCACGTTGAGTAAAAAAATTAGCTGGATATTTCAATGCCACTGTTGCATAATGATATGCGGAATCATATTCTCCCTTTGAAAAATACAAATTCCCCAACACATAACATCTAGCAGAATAATCAAATTTCAGATAAGGATACTTTAAACTTTTACGAAGGTAAAGTTCTGATGAATCAAATTGTTTAGAATAAAAATAACTAGCTCCAATCTCCTGAAGTGCAGAACCATAAAAGACTGAATCTTTATTTTGAACTAATGCCTTGTGAAAATAATTTTGAGCCTGTTTATAATCTTTTATAGCATAATACGATTTGCCAATGTCTAACATTCTATAACTTGCATCAATTAATTTCCCAGCCTTCTTGAAATTTTCAACTGCTAAAGTATATTTTTCTCTGGATTCTTTATAATCATACTGCAAAAAACAGATATCTCCCATATCCTTATATATTTTACCCAACAATTCATAATCTTTTTTATCCTGACTATTATCCAAAGCTCTCAAATACAAGACTGTAGCATCGTCATATTGTTGTGCATTTTTATACAATTTTGCTTTAAAATAATAACAATATGCCAATCGGGTTTTATCATTTGTTCGCTGAAAGTACTTTAATGAGTAAGTGATGGCAGAATCCGGCTGCAGGGGCATTTTATTTTTATCCAATGCCTGAAAAAGCAGTAATCCGTACAATGCCTTATCGGAAGAAGACATCATTATATTCTCGGTATGCATCCGTTGCAAAACATGTAAAGCCGAATCCGGAGCAGTTTCCATTAACTGTTCAGCAGTTTTTAGCTCGTTGGGCAAAAACGAACAACCCAAAAAAATCAGGCAAAAGAGAGGAATTAGAAATCGTAATTTAAAATGCATAAATTTATGCATGTTCTTTGGGTTTTGGAAGTTGTATTTAAATGCAAAAATACATATTTATTTTACTTTTAAAGGCTATTCAGAGGTCAGAGTACATTTTTTTTGAAATAAAAATTCAAAAAAATATTAAATCAGTGAAATCACATCCACAATTTAACAATCTAAGCTACAGCAAGTGTGAACACGCTTATTTTGATGTCTTCAATTTCGAGTAGTACTTTTATACATGCTTCCAATGTGGAACCAGTCGTTAATACATCATCAACCAGTAAAACATGCTTTCCTGCTAATGAATTTTTATCTGTAATTTCAAAAATCCCTTCGGTATTCTCGTATCTTTCAAAAACCGATTTTTTTGTCTGAGTAGTATTTTCTGTGTTACGCCGCAAGGTGCTCAAATCCTGAGGCTTCTCCAGAATCACTGATAATCCTTTGCCAATCCATTCGCTTTGATTATATCCACGAAGCTGATATTTCTTTTGATGCAACGGGACCGGAATTATCACATCAATTGTTCTAAAATCATCTGACTCCAACAAGTCCGATGCAGCATATTTTCCAAGAATTTCGCCAATTTCCATGTTTCCTTTATATTTTAAGGAATGTAACACCTTTTGAAAATGTGATCCTTTCTGAAAATAAAAAAATGCTGCAGCCCTGAAAATCGGAACTTTCCCCCAAAAGCGTTTCTCAATGGGATTATTTTTCTGCAAATGATATCCTGTTCTCGGCAAATCATTCAGGCAATTTAAACAAATATGATGCTCACTTTTTAACAGACTTTCGTTACAAACCACACATAACTCAGGATATATCAAATTTACAAAATCTGCCAAAGGATTTAATTTCATAGTTTGAATATTTTAAATTTATCTGAATCCCGGAATATACAATTTGTAAGTTTCAACCATAATGTACACTATCACAACAACATATACAACAATTAACAACGATAAAAAGTTCGGGGATTGGTATAACTATTTAAGGATTCAAAAATGAGCCAGCAAAGTTCCAGAATTTAGGAATAAAAATAATCAATCCGATTATTACAGCTACAATTGCACAAATAAGTACGGCACCCGCGGCAATATCTTTTGCTTTACCAGCCAGTTCGTTCTGACCCGGAGAAACAAGATCCACCACATTTTCAATGGCAGTATTTATCATTTCGGCGCCCATAACCATACCAATACATAAAAGACACAATATCCATTCTGTAATGCTGATCGAAAACAGAAAGCCGCACAGTATAACAATAATTGCAACAACAACATGTATTTTCATATTCGGCTCTGTTCCAAAGACTATACGTATACCACGTCCGGCATAACCAAAACTTTTTATTCGTTTGTTCATACAATTTATTCTGAAAATTTTGTTCCACAAATTTCGTAAAAAAAACACAAAGATTATCTCATTAAACAAAAAAATCCGGCAAACCTTACGGCATGCCGGACTAATCGCAGTTAAGTATTTTATTTTTACGCTTTGACTCTGCCTAAATAAGAGCCATCGCGGGTATCAATTTCAATAGTTTCGCCTTCTGTTATAAATAACGGCACGCGCACTGTTGCACCAGATTCCACTGTAGCCGGTTTGAGAGTATTTGTAGCTGTATCTCCTTTAACACCCGGTTCGGTATAAGTCACTTTCATCTGTACTTTTACCGGCATTTCACCATAAAGAACTGTTTCGGTTGATGCATCGGATACCACTTCGATCGTTGTTCCCTCAACCATAAAATCAACCCCAGTTATCAGGTCGCGGTTAATAGGATGCTGATCAAATGTTTCCTGATTCATAAAAATGTAATCATCACCTTCTTTATAAACGTACTGGTATGGACGACGTTCTACGCGTACGTCTTCCAATTTTTCACCAATATTAAACCGGCGTTCAATAACGCGACCATCCACAACATCTTTCAGTGTGGTGCGCATAAAAGTATTACCCTTCCCGGGTTTTACGTGCAAAAATTCTATAACAAAATACAACTTGTTATCCATGCGGATGCAAGTTCCGTTTTTGATATCTTGAGCATTAATCATGAAGTAAAATTTATAATTTATTTAATAGGTGCAAAAGTACAATTTTTATTTTAATTATCAAAACCACCTGGTAAACAAATAATTATAAAAAAGCCATTGAAGTAAACTCCAATGGCCCGTCGTGTTTTTTAGTTTTATTGTTTAGTTATTTACCGTTGCGTTTTTGCACGTTGTAAAAAATCTTCATTTGATTTCCTAGAATTTTTGTAAATCCTTTTACATCATCAGCACTCCAAGCACGATTCACTTCCCCGTATTCGCCAAAATCAGTTTTCATCAAATCAAACGTACTTTCGACACCTACAAGCGTGTATCCGTAAGGACGAAGTTTGACAATTACAGTTCCGGTTACATTTTGTTGTGAACTTTCCAGAAACTTTTCAATATCACGCATTACCGGTTCCAGATACTGAGCTTCGTGCAAAAACATGCCATACCAGTTACCCAGCTGATCTTTCCAGTATTGTTGCCATTTGGTGAGCGTGTGTTTTTCGAGCATCTTATGTGCATTGATAATCAGAAGTGGCGCGGCAGCTTCAAATCCGACTCTCCCTTTTATTCCGATAATCGTATCACCGATATGCATATCACGGCCGATACCGAATTTTCCTGCAATGGCCTCCAGCTTATTAATCAGCTTTACTTTGTCAGCATTCTTTTCACCATTAACCGCGCAGATTTCACCATTTTCAAAATCAATGGTAACGGTTTCTTCCTGCTTGGCTTCCAACTGGCTTGGATATGCTTCTTCAGGCAAAGTCTGCTCAGATTTCAGTGTTTCTTTTCCGCCAATACTCGTTCCCCACAAGCCTTTGTTGATAGAATATTCCATTTTTTTGAAATCTGCATCAAACCCGTGATCACGAAGATAATTAATTTCGTATTCGCGGGTAAGTACCATATCGCGGGTTGGCGTAAGAATTTTTATTTGTGGCGCCAGAACATCGAAAGTCAAATCAAACCGCACCTGATCGTTTCCTGCTCCGGTACTACCATGTGCCACATAATCCGCTCCTATTTCCTTGGCATAATTAATTATGGCAATGGCCTGAAAAATTCGCTCCGAACTAACCGAAATAGGATATGTTCCATTGCGTAACACATTGCCAAAAACCATGTATTTTATACTTTTCTCATAATATTCCTGAGTTACATCAAGTGTCGCGTGTGATTTTGCTCCAAGACGTAATGCTTTGTCTTCAATAATTTTTAATTCCGCCTCGCTAAAACCACCTGTATTAGCTACAGCCGTGTGAACTTCATACCCTTTTTCTTTTGCCAGATACATGGCGCAAAACGAAGTATCTAATCCCCCACTAAAAGCCAATAATACTTTTTCTTTCATAAAAGCCCCCTCAAATTTCCCAAAACAGGGATTTTCTAAAATTTAATTTATAATTCTTCAATATCCTGTAAAGCCCGGCCTATAAATCCCATTTCCGGCATTCATTCCGGCTTGTCTTTTCCATCTTTTGCCGGATCAAACAGCATCCCTGTGCACAAACAGTGTTTTCTGTTGGTCCGCTGCAATATATCATAGTTTACACAACTCTGACAACCTTTCCAAAACGCTTCGTCATCAGTAAGCTCAGAAAACGTTACAGGTTTATAACCCAGTTCGGAATTAATTTTCATAACAGCCAAACCGGTCGTCAGCCCGAATATTTTTGCATCTGGATAGCGCATGCGCGACAATTCAAATGCTTTGCGTTTGATTCTTTTTGCCAATCCGTTACCACGATATTTGTCTACGACAATTAATCCCGAATTAGCAACAAATTTTTTATTTCCCCAGGTTTCGATATAGCAAAAACCTGCAAATTCATCTCCGCGTAATGCTATAATAGCTTTTCCTTCTTTAATTTTTTGCTCGATGTACTCGGGCGAGCGTTTGGCAATTCCTGTCCCGCGAACTTTGGCCGCATCAGCTATAGTGGTCAAAATTGTTTCAACATAATTTAAAAAACGTTCATCTGCAATTTGTACCGTTATTTCGTCAACGGTAATTTCTTTGTCCATGTTCAATTTTGAATGAGTTCAGTTATCTTCGCTTCACACAGTCAGCAAAGATTTTCACATTTTTTCTTAAATTTTTCTTATTAATCTTTCTCAGCGAATGTAATATTCAGCATCTCGAGAATGTCTTCGCGGGAAACACTTTCTCTGGGTATTACCAAAATTGTGTCATCACCGGCAATAGTACCTAAAACCTGTTCGGTTGCCTTATTATCAATATCCCAGGCAATTGCACTCGCGTAACCGGGTTTAGTTTTTACCACTCCCAAATTTCCCGAAAACTCAAGACTAAGTACTGCGCCATGAGCTATCAACGTGTTGAAAGATCCCTGATTTGGAAGAGGTTTGTTGTAAGATGGCAAAATGTATTTGTAAGTCCCGTTAGATAACGGAGTTTTTGCTACCTTCAACAATTTTAAATCGCGCGACAACGTCGCCTGAGTTACTTCACACTGTCGCTCACTGAGCATTTTTAGCAATTCCTCCTGACTACCAACTACAGTAGACCGAAGTATTTCCGAAATAATTTGTAAACGGTTTCTCTTATTTTTCATAAATGCATAATTATTTAGATTTTCGGCAAAAGTACTACATTTTTTGTATATACAAACATTATACACTATAAATATTCCTTAATTTCTTATATTTATTTACAATAAAGCCCATTTATGCATATAAATACCAATAAGATTAATTTTTATTTTGCAAATATGCCTGTTTTATACAAAAACAAACATATGAGTTGTTCCGAACAAAAAAGTAAATCACATTTCATTATTAATTTCATATGACGTATCTTTGCAAGTCGCAATGTTGTACAATTATTTTATCAAAATGAACTTCATCACCCGGAATTTTTGAACAAAAATTCACTTACCGGCATTTACATTGGCAATACAGAATCTCTAATTTATTTCAATACAAAGCATAACAAGCTTTTATATTGCAACGAAATCAAAATAAAAATCGATGTCCAAACAAGGAAATATAATCATAAAAGGAGCAAGAGTTCATAATCTTAAAAATATTGATGTAGAAATTCCACGGAACAAACTGGTTGTTATCACCGGGTTATCCGGTTCGGGAAAATCGTCGCTGGCATTTGACACCTTATATGCCGAAGGCCAACGAAGATATGTAGAAAGTCTTTCGGCTTACGCGCGTCAGTTTTTAGGACGAATGAGCAAACCCGAGGTCGATTATATAAAAGGCATTCCACCGGCAATAGCCATTGAACAAAAAGTAAATACCCGAAATCCCCGTTCTACAGTTGGTACTTCCACTGAAATTTACGAATACATAAAACTTTTGTACGCAAGAATTGGTAAAACCTATTCTCCGGTTTCAGGTGAACTTGTAAAGAAACATGTTGCTCAGGACGTGATTGATGCAGCAATGGAATTGCAGGATGGCACCAGAATTATGGTATTAACTCCTGTGGTGCCCACATCGGACAGAAGTCTTTTCGAACAATTGAACAGCCTTTTGATGCAGGGATTCAGCAGAATTGATGTAAACGGTGAAACGCTACAGATAAGTGATTTTATAAAAAATGAATCACCTACCAATAATACAAACGAGGTATATCTTACTATCGACCGGTTGGTAATTGATCACACACAAACAACAGTCAGCCGGCTTTTTGATTCTGTGGAAACCGCGTTTTTCGAAGGAAACGGCAACTGTGTTTTAAAAGTTTATTCCGACAACGGGCCACAATTACTTCTTTTCTCTAAAAAATTTGAAGCTGATGGTATGGTTTTCGAGACGCCCACTGTTCATACTTTCAGCTTCAACAGTCCTATCGGAGCTTGTCCCGTCTGTGAGGGATTCGGGCGTGTTATCGGAATTGACGAAGATCTGGTGGTTCCGAACAAAACCCTCTCGATATTCGAAGATGCCATTGTTTGCTGGAAAGGGGAAGTAATGAGTGAATGGAAACACAGGCTGATTCATTCGGCTTCGAAATTTAATTTTCCTGTTCATAAACCTTATTACGAACTAACGAACGAACAAAGACAATTACTCTGGACCGGGAATAAATATTTTGAAGGATTAAACGCGTTTTTCAAACATTTGGAATCGAATCAGTATAAAATTCAGTACAGGGTAATGCTGGCGAGGTATCGTGGCAAAACAATATGTCCGGAATGCAACGGAAGTCGGTTGAAAAAAGAGGCATCTTATGTAAAAATAGATGGAAAATCCATTTCGGAGTTGGTGCTTATGTCGGTTAGTAAATTGAAAGATTTTTTTGACAACATGCAACTTGATGAACAGGATACTGCCATTTCAAAACGGTTACTTGTAGAGATCAACAATCGTATTCAGTTCTTGATGGACGTCGGGCTGAGTTATCTGACACTTAACAGACTGTCAAATTCTTTATCTGGAGGTGAAAGCCAGCGGATTAACCTGGCAACTTCGCTCGGAAGCAGTCTTGTTGGTTCACTTTACATTCTGGACGAACCAAGCATTGGACTTCATTCGCGCGACACCTATTTACTGATAAAAGTTTTGAAACAACTCCGCGACCTTGGAAATACAGTTGTGGTGGTAGAACATGATGAAGAAATTATGAGGGCCGCCGATTACATTATTGATATTGGCCCTAATGCCGGGAGACTGGGGGGAAAAGTGGTATTCACAGGGACTCCGGATTTGGCTGATTATTCCAACAACAAGGATATTCAACAGGAAATTGAAAATTCCTATACGCTAAAATACCTCTTGGGAAAGGAACAAATTGATATTCCGTCATATCGCAGGAAATGGAACAACTATATTGAAGTAATCGGGGCAAGAGAGAACAACCTGAAAGGAATAAATGTAAAATTTCCTCTGAACGTAATGACTGTTGTTACCGGTGTAAGTGGATCCGGAAAATCGTCGCTGGTGAAAAATGTTTTTTACGCAGCTCTGAAAAAACATTACGGAGGAGTAGCCGATCGCACCGGACAGTTCGGGACCTTAAAGGGAAGTATGCAACTGGCAAAAGATATTGAATTCGTTGATCAGAATCCAATCGGACGTTCGTCCAGGTCAAACCCCGTGACATATATTAAAGCCTATGACGAAATAAGGAAATTGTTTGCCGATCAGCAATTGTCAAAGCAAATGAACTATACACCTTCTCACTTTTCTTTCAATACCGAAGGCGGCCGTTGCGAGGAATGCCAGGGAGAAGGAACCGTGACTGTGGAAATGCAATTCATGGCTGATTTGGTACTGGAATGCGAACATTGTCACGGTAAACGCTTTAAGCAGGATATTCTGGAAGTTACTTATAAAAATGCCAATATTTTTGATGTTTTGGAGATGACCGTCAATCAGGCCATAGAATTTTTTTCGCAGGGAACAGGAAGTACCGAAAAGAAAATTGTGAAACGATTGAAACCTTTGCAGGATGTGGGAGTGGGATATGTGAAACTCGGCCAGTCATCGAGCACGTTGTCTGGCGGTGAAAGCCAGCGCGTAAAACTTGCATCGTTCCTCGCCAATGAAAAACCGGAACCAACCATCTTTGTTTTTGACGAACCTACAACCGGATTACATTTTCATGACATAAAAACATTGCTCAAAGCTTTTGATGCATTAATTACCAAAGGTCATACAGTAATTATTATTGAACATAACATGGAAGTAATAAAATGTGCCGACCATATTATTGACATCGGGCCAGAAGGAGGCGACAAAGGAGGAAACGTGGTTTTTGAAGGTACGCCTGAGAAAATAATTGAGTGCAAAGAATCGTATACCGGTAAATTTCTGAAAGAAAAAATGGAGTGATTTTCAATATCAATTTATCCGTTTTTATAATTTCAAAAACAATAAGTGCCTATATTTCAATAATAAATTGGGAATATATTGCGCAATTCAAATAATTTGAGTTCCTTTGCAGCCGATAAAGAAATGTATTTTTCCGACCGTTTATTCCAACTCTTATTTTATAATCAGAATTTGTAATTTTCACGTGACTGTACTTCTTTAAAATCACAATCTAACATTTATTTTATTTTTTATGAACATTTACATTGGTAACTTAAGTTACAAAGTCAGAGAAAATGACCTTAGAGAGGTTATTGAAGAGTATGGTCAGGTTGATTCATGCAAAATCATCACAGATCGTGAAACCCGCAAATCAAAAGGATTCGCATTTGTAGAAATGGCTGATGATTCAGCTGCTGCAAAAGCAATTGCCGAATTAAACGGAGCTGAATTTGACGGCCGCACAATGGTAGTTAAAGAAGCAACTCCAAGAAACTAATTCTATTAGTTGAACGAAAAAAATAAAAACTTCTGTTACCATCTGGTAGCAGAAGTTTTTTTATGCAATAATGTTTAATCAGAATAAAATATCTAAATATTATAATCGTAGATTTTCATATATTTTGCCCTTACCTTTCGCAACAGAGAGTTTTGCAATAACCGGCGAAACATAAAATTAAAGGTCTGATTTGTCTGAATTATCACCAGAAAAATCATTATACTGATTTTCCACATTGGTTTATGACCTTTATAAACGTAATAGTTAAACAGGTAATACGCTTTTTTAATCTGACGTTTTGGAAAGTCAGGCATGTTCAGAATAGATTGCTTGCGTTCAATTTGAATGTCCAGATTATCCTTTATATAACCTCGTTCAATACAAATATCATAAAGTTCAGTTCCCTGATATGGATAAAATACCTGTGTAAAGTGTTTATCAGGCTGACACACCCGATTAACTGACACTGTATCCTTATGCAGATTTAAAGTCTCTCCCGGAAGACCGACCATGTTGTATACCAAAACTTTAATTCCATATTTTCTGGCAAAAGAAATTACTTTCACAAAGTCTTCGTTTGAATAATGTCTTTTAAGTATCCCGGCTCTTATCGCAGGATTTCCTGATTCCAAACCGACATTTAATTGTCTGATGTTAGCTTTGCTCAGCGCTTCAAATATGGTTTCATCTATTGTATTGGGCGATATGCGGAAATTACAACCAAAATTAATTTTACGATCCAGCGTTTTATTTAATTCCTCAAGCCCGTTACATAATTCAAACATCCACGATTTATTGATTGCTATGCTTTCCACTTCCAGATACATTCTGGAATGCGGGTCATTTTTCTGAAGCATGGAAATTTCCTCAACAATGGATCTGACAGAACGCATTCTCACATATTTTCCTGTGGCGACTTTTCTTAAAGCATGGTTAGAACAATACGTACATTCAAACGGACAGCCACGACCTAACAATACCGAAAACTGGTCGTTCATCTGTTCATTTATCCAGGGCTTCCACATTTCACGATCGGGAAACGGCAGAACATCCAAATCGGGCAAAAACTCTCTTGTCTGATTTTTTTCAATGTTGCCATCTGCCGATTTTATCCACAGATTGTCAATTCCAGCAGGAGATTTGCCACTTTCCAGTTGCTGACATAATTCCAGCGTGGGATATTCCCCTTCGCCTATACACAATGCATCAAAAGAGTCTGTGATAACCGCATCCGGACTTAAAGTCGGGTAAGTTCCACCTACAAGTAAATATTTATCGGGCCACCGGTTTTTTATATAGTCCGCTATTTCTTTTATGAAAGGATATTGCGACTGGATAGTACTAAAACAAACAAGGTCAGGGTTAAAATTGGCCATTGCATCATTCAGCAATCTCAATGAAGATTTTACATGACTGCTCCCTAATACCAAAAGCTGTGTCTGATAATTATTGGCTTTCAACAAAGAAGAAATATACGAAAGCCCTAATTGAATTGACTCCCAGGATCTTAACGGGGTTATTTCTGATTGAACATCATCAAGTGAGTAAATGAATAAAATCTTCATAACAATCAATTTTAAGTAAAACAAACATATTTGATAAAATTTAGATTCTCAGATTTATTTTTTAATCACCTGCTCACAACTTGTTAAAACAGGGCAATAAAGTTAACTCATTTTTTTATAAAAACAATAAAATTATGTTTATTTGTGTTCAAAAATCAATTTATTGATAACAAAATAACATTGCTATTGATTTTTCCTGGTAATAATGACAAATTCAGGCTTGTTTTAGATATTATCACTTTATTATTTAGCAATAATAGACACAATGTTTATATAAGAACACCATGATAATTAATAATTTAAAGCCCTTGTATTACAAACCAAATCATAAAAAAATACGCAAAACGTGAATAAATTTCATCGCTTTGCGTATTTTATTTATTGCCAAAAAGAAAATGAATGGAATCCTGAAATGTATTTACAAATTCAACACTCCACGCAATGCCTTGTATCCGGCGGGACTCGTTTTTACCTGTTGTCCGTTTTTAAGAGTGAGCTGCTGGTTTTGTTTCTCATAGAGTTCAATGCGGGATATCATTTCTACGTTTACAATTACAGATCGGTGTACACGTACAAACTGGTGGTCGGGTAAATGTTCTTCGAAGTACTTCATGGTCTGCTCCTTCAAATATTTTCCCTGCATGGTATATATCTGCACATAATCGCCATCAGCCTGTAAGTAAACAATTTCAGGGACAATAACCACATGAATTTTGGTGCCTGATTTCACGGCTATACGCTCAAGTAATTCAATTTCGCTATCCTTAACCGGAACTATTCCCTCGTCGACAGGTTGAATATCGGAAATTTCAGATTGCTGTTCGTTCTGAATCAAGGACAAACGAAAACGTTGAATTATTAACAAATAAATCATCACTCCCAAAAAACTTCTTACAGGAAGCAGCGGCAGTAATACCGAAGTATAAGCATCTCCGTAAAGAAGGTAAAAAACTCCGAAACCAATTCCGAGCCATATCAGGATAGTCAGCAGCCCGAGTGCCACATAATTGACAAATTGCTGATAAGAATTAAGCACAGAATAGTTACCATACATGATAACACTCCAGAGCAAAATACCCAACACTCCGAAAGTCAAAGCATGCACAAAACCATCCAGCACCAGTAACCAAAACGGAAGCGATACCAACGGATACAGAACCAGAATCTGTACCAGAGCATATCCTATCCAAAGGAAAGTATATTGTACTGTTTTTGCTGTATTTTCCAGATAAGGATGAAGCATATATCTCAATAATCCGTCAACTTCAAAAAGCCGACAATTACAAATTAGTTTCTTAACTCGCCTCCACCAAACACACACGAACCGGTTATAATCAATTTCTTTGTTGGCTCCAATGGTTCTTTAATAAGCCTGTTGTCCTGAAAACCACCAAAAACAGAATCCAAATGAGTCTCTACCAACCATTCTGAAGGAACATAAATAGTAACACCGCCAAAAACGGCATTTACATCAAGACGCGTGTCTCCTTCAGGAAGGCTTGTTCTGCGTAAATCAAGTGAAATCCCTCCAAATACCGCATTGAGCTCGCCACCTTTGAATTCCGGATCAAGAACAATATGGTCACCACTTCCGAAAACACTGTTTTTTGAAAAACCATCACCTGAATTGTTCCATTTAGAATAATTCCTTGCGTGATAATGATGATGGTGACGATACTGATGATAATTTTCATTGGTCCATTCATTGAAGCCCCATTTGGGTCCGAAAACTTTACCCAGAATAATAATGATTCCACCGGCTATAAGCAACAACGGCCAGTAAATCTGCGTAAAATCACCATTAAAACCCGGGAACAAATAAGGATATGCATGAACAATCTTTGGAATCAGGAAGAAAATTCCGACCAAAAGAGTAACTGTCCCAATTGTAATTTTTCTTCTTAAAAAATGTCCGATACCAATAACTACAAGCAGCATGGGCCATGAAATTATTACCCATTTTAAATCAGCGGGTAAAAGCCCGAAATTAAACCCCAAAAACAAAACTCCAACCAGCATCAACAACAGACCAAAACCAAGGCCTTTGCTATAAAACGTACGATCCGGTTTATTTACTTCATTTTCCATATTTTCCATAATAAAATGTTTTTAAATTTTTTATTGGCAAAGATACAGGTGCAAAATAGCGTAATGCAAACGAAAATCGATGAAAAAACAGTTTTCACCCGACGAAGATACGCAACTTTGGAGACAAATGCAATGCAAAAAACCGTATAATGTTAAAGTCTGTAGTCAGATGGCTGCTGACATTATGAAAGATGATAACTTTTTATAAGCATTGACATAAAAAAATCCGTTCCAAAACTGATAATCAATTTCGAAACGGACTTTAAATTTCTTACAGGAAGAATTATTTCTTTGCTTTTAACAAATCGCGGATTTCGGTAAGCAATACTTCTTCTTTACCTGGTGCGGGTGGCTCTGGTGCAGGAGCGGGTTCCTCAGCTTTCTTTTTTTGTAATGCAGCCATACCTTTAATCGCCATAAAAATTACAAAGGCAACAATCAAAAAATCAAAAGTGACCTGCAAAAAATTACCATAGTTAAGAGTAACTGCAGCTTTTTCAACGCCATCTACCATTTCAGGGCCCTTCATCACCCATTTAAGATCGGTGAAATTAACGCCGCCCAATAACAGACCAATAGGAGGCATAACCACATCGGCAACAAACGAAGCAACAATTTTGCCAAATGCACCACCAATGATTACTGCAACTGCCAAGTCGACAACATTGCCACGCATTGCAAATTCTTTGAAGTCTTTCAATAAACTCATAAATTTCAAATTTAAGTTAGTATAATATTTAATTAAGATGCTGCAAAGATAAATATTAGTTTTATTAAAACAAATAAAATTCAAATTATCAGGCAATTCCATAAAATAAAATTAAAATGATATTTATTATGTGTTTATTCCATTTTTAAAAGGCATTCATTCTCGAAATATCCATTACAATAATCTGTCGTACCGAAATTTAGTTTCACCTACAGATTATTTTTTTACAGCAAGTTTTTCTTTCATATTTAATAAAAAAAGAGTACTTTTGCGCTCAAATTATCAAACTATTAAATTCAAAGAAAATGGTACATTACAAAGAACTTGGATTGGTCAATACCAAAGACTTATTCAAAAAAGCTATCGAAGGTAAATATGCGATTCCTGCTTTCAATTTCAACAACATGGAACAAATGCAGGCAATTATTTCAGCATGTGTTGAAACAAAATCACCGGTTATTTTACAGGTATCCAGTGGAGCCCGCAAATATGCAAACCAGACTTTGCTTCGTTATATGGCTCAGGGAGCTGTTGAATATGCAAAAGAATTAGGAATGAATATTCCTGTTGTTCTCCACCTTGACCACGGCGACAGCTTCGAACTTTGTAAAAGTTGTATCGATTCAGGATTTTCTTCAGTTATGATTGATGGTTCTCACCTGCCTTACGAAGAAAATATCACTCTCACTAAAAAAGTTGTTGAATACGCTCATGCACACGATGTTAGCGTAGAAGGTGAATTAGGTGTACTGGCAGGCGTTGAAGACGATGTTGTAGCTGAGCATCACACTTATACTCAACCGGAAGAAGTAGTGGATTTCGTTACACGTACCGGTGTTGACTCTTTGGCGATTTCAATCGGAACTTCTCACGGAGCTAACAAATTTACTCCTGCTCAGTGTACACGCGATGCAAACGGTATCCTTATTCCTCCTCCATTGCGTTTTGATATTCTCGAAGAAATCGAAAAACAAATCCCGGGATTCCCTATCGTATTGCACGGATCTTCATCTGTACCACAGGAATATGTTGCTACCATCAACCAATACGGTGGCGCTCTTAAAGATTCAATCGGTATTCCTGAAGAACAATTGCGCCGTGCTGCTGCTTCTGCTGTATGTAAAATCAATATCGACTCAGATGGTCGTTTAGCAATGACTGCTGCCGTTCGCGAAATTATGGCTACAAAACCTGGTGAATTCGATCCACGTAAATACCTCGGTCCGGCACGCGATGAACTGAAAAAACTGTATTCTCACAAAACTGTTAATGTATTGGGAAGTGCAGGAAAAGCATGATTCTGATAAATAATTATATAAAAAAAACCACCTCGTAAAGGTGGTTTTTTTGTATCAGTAAGAATCAATATCACTGAACTTATTGTGCTAATTCCTGTGACAGAAAATGTTCCAGTTGTTCGGGCTTCACATTGACGGTAAGTTGTCCGTTTACCGCCCAGGAGATATGCCCCGTTTCTTCCGATACAACAATGGCAATAGCATCGGAGTGCTCTGTAATTCCAAGCGCGGCTCTGTGTCTGAGCCCCATACGTTTAGGAATAGACTGATTTTTTGATACAGGCAAAATACAGGCGGCAGCCTTTAACGAACGCTGGGAAATAATCAAAGCACCATCGTGCAACGGGCTGTTTTTAAAAAATATACTTTCGATTAATCTGGAATTTATATTAGAATTAATTTGTTCGCCCGACTGAGCATAAAAATCCAGATCGTTAAGGCGGGTAATAACAATTAAACCTCCGGTAGAACTTTTTGCCAGATTCCGGCAGGCAAGTACTATCTGCACCAGATCGAAATCGGTTTTCTCTTTTTCGGCTGAACTGTATCCAAAAAAACGTTTAATAGTTTCCAATGAACCCCATTTTCGTTTTGAACCAATACGCGAAAAAAAACGTCTGATCTCGTCCTGAAAAAGAACAATTAACGCAAATGCACCTACACTGACGACTCTGTCGAAAATGCCGCCAAGGAGCTCCATTTTAAATACATACGAAACCAGAAACCAACAAAAGACAAAAGCAAGAATTCCGATAAACACATTTACAGCGCCCGTTCTTTTAAGCAAGCGGAACATCTGGTAAAGCAGGACTGCCACCAGAAAAATATCAACTATATCTTTAAATCCAATTTGAAATCCCATAGTTCTGTGTTATCAGTTATCGGTTACACTTTTAAATATTCTAACGGTCTCCACAGCTTCTTTGACATCATGCACTCTCAGAATGGAAGCGCCACCAACCAATGCCAGCATGTTGGCAGCAGTAGTTGCGTTCAGCGCCTGAGTAGCATCTGTTCCCAGCAGATTATACAACATTGATTTGCGTGACAGACCTGCAAGAACAGGAACTTTGAGCGTTTTAAAATACGAAAGTTTACTGAGCAACTGTAAATTTTGCTCCTGTGTTTTTGCAAATCCAAAGCCCGGATCTACAATAATATCATTTACACCGAGAAATCTAAGGCGGGCAATTCTTTTTTCAAGAAATTTCAAAACATCGGACACCACATCATCGTAGTCGGTAAACGACTGCATAGTATGAGGTGTTCCGCGCATATGCATTAATATGTATGCCACCTGCAAATCCGCAATCGTTTCGTACATCAAATCGTCAAGTGTACCTCCGCCTACATCATTGATAATGGCGATGCGGAAATTCTTAACCACATGCCTTACCACGCTTGATCGGAATGTATCGACAGAAATAACAGTATCCGGAAATTTCTTCAGAATTATTTCCAGTGCCTCTGAAACACGTTTAATTTCTTCGTCCTGACTAACAATATCGCTGGTTGGACGGGTGGAATAACCTCCCACATCTACAATTGAACCGCCATCTTCCAGAATTTTTTCCACACAACTTAATATTCCGCGATCACTGGTAAATCTGTTTCCTTTATAAAATGAGTCGGGTGTTACGTTTACTATTCCCATCACAAGCGGAGTATCTAAATCCACAAGTTTTTGATTTAAATTAAGTTGTAATGGAATAAAACTCATACCGGGTATATAATAATGATAAAAAAGTACGTTTATTTATACAATTGCAAAAATAAGAAAATATAGTGACAGAGTTATAATTATTACAAAAAATAGAAAATATTCTCACTTAACATACTTTTTTAAAGAAATGATAGTTATTATGTAATGCAATTTTCTTATACTTAGATAAAAAAAATTAATTTGCATTGATTATTTACAGGAAAAAAATACTATTTTTGCACAATTGTTTTAAAACAATTTTATATTCTAAAATTATCTTATATTTATGAAATTGAAAACCATAGCTAAATTAGCATCAGTATGTTTGTTAATAACCTTAGTTAGTTGTAGTAAAACTGCAACCGATACCGGTTATTCCAATGTTACAGGTTGGAAGTACAATGACAAGAACGGTACAGGATTTTTAGTAAAGAAAGACTATGTTGGTCAGGTACCCAGTGGTATGGTTGCAATAGAAGGAGGATCATATACGATAGGTGAAAAAGGAGAATATGTAACTGCTCCGCGTGATAACAAACCACGTAGAATCACTGTTAGTTCTTTTTACATGGATCAATATGAAATCAGAAATATTGACTGGAGAGAATATACTAACTGGATGCAGCTTGTATTCGGAAAAACAGCTCCTAAATTAGTTGCCAAAGTTCAGCCTAATGTAAAAGTATGGCGCGAAGAACTGGCTTACAACGAACCTTATCTTGAAAATTACTTCACACATCCTGCTTTCGATCAATATCCGGTAGTAGGTGTAACATGGGAACAGGCTATGGATTACTGTACATGGCGTACTGACCGCATTAATGAGCTGGCGTTGATCCGTGCCGGTATCATTTTACCTCCCGATTTCACAAAACTTGATAAAGAAGAAAACGAAGACTCAATAGCAAAAACATTTGTCTTCAACACTCAAAAATATTTGATGCAGGATGATTATCAACCGGCAATAGGGAAAAACCCTAAAAAAGATCTTTTCGGCAAAAACCGCAAAGTGGATATGACTGATGGTATTCTTTTCTCAGAAGTACGTCTGCCGACCGAGGCTGAATGGGAATTTGCAGCTTATGCAATAAAATCAGGAAGCAATAACGGACTGGTAAAAGAAGGTAAAATTTATCCATGGTCAGGTTATCAGGTACGTAACCACTCTAAAAAAGCTTTGGGAATGATGGAAGCGAACTTTGTTCGTGGACGCGGTGATATGATGGGAACCTCAGGTAGTTTGAATGATAAGGCTATAACTACTGCCCCTGTGAATTGGTATTATCCTAATGATTTCGGGTTGTATAATATGGCTGGTAACGTTAACGAATGGGTTTTGGATGTTTACCGTGGAACTTCATATTCAGATGTTGCCGAATATAACTCTTTCAGAGGTAATGTATATCTAACTCCTAAAGTTTCAGGAGTGGATGATCTTGGAAACAAAATCTACACTGTGGATTCTCTCGGAAGGATTGCAACAGAAGTGGCAAAAGGAGATGACGTCCGCAACTACAGAGATGGCGATCCAACTTCACAGATCAATTTCACACTGGCTGATTCTACAGGATTGGCAAATTTAACCAATGATACAAAAATTGATCCTACCGATGTTCTTCGTCCAAGAATCACAGACAAAACAAGAGTTTACAAAGGAGGCTCCTGGAAAGACCGTGCATATTGGCTGAATCCATCAACCCGTCGTTATCTTGATCAGGATAAATCAGCAAACGATATAGGGTTCCGTTGTGCCATGAGTATGATTGGAAACATAGACCAGGTTGCAAAAAAATAACTGATATATAATAATGTGTCAAAAAAGCATCGTTCACCTACCGAACGATGCTTTTTTTAGATTTTATCAGGTACAGTTACCACCGAAAATTAGTACTTTTGTAGTCAAAAATTATTTAAATAATCAATTCAATTACAATATAAAGAGAACATTATGAGCAGAACTATTATTGTTGAAGCACTGAAGCGAACCGATTTTGGGACAAGTGTAAATATAAAAGGTTGGGTACGTACCCGGCGCGGTAATAAAAATGTAAGTTTCATCGCCTTGAATGATGGTTCAACAATTAATAATATTCAGGTAGTTGCTGATAATGAAAAATTTGGCGACGAATATCTAAAACCTATCACTACCGGAGCCTGCATCAGCGTTACAGGAAAACTGGTTGAATCTTTAGGACAGGGACAGAAAGTAGAAATTCAGGCTGAAAAAATTGAAATCTACGGCACTGCAGACCCTGAAACTTATCCATTGCAGAAAAAAGGTCATACAATGGAATTTTTACGTGACATTGCTCACTTACGTCCACGTACAAACACATTTGGAGCTGTTTTCCGTGTCCGTCACAATATGGCAATGGCTATTCACACCTTTTTTCACGAACGTGGATTTTTTTATTTCCACACCCCTATCATCACGGCTTCCGATTGCGAGGGTGCCGGACAAATGTTTCAGGTAACAACCATGAATCTTTATGATCTGAAAAAAGATGAAACCGGTTCTATTGATTACAGCAACGACTTTTTTGGCAAACAGGCAAGTCTGACTGTTTCCGGACAATTAGAAGGTGAACTTGCAGCCATGTCAATGGGCTCAATCTATACTTTTGGGCCGACTTTCCGTGCTGAAAATTCAAATACTCCCCGTCACCTTTCAGAATTCTGGATGATAGAACCTGAAGTTGCCTTTAATGAAATAGAAGAGAACATGCAACTTGCACAGGATTTTATTCAATATTGTGTTCGCTGGGCTCTGGAAAACTGTATGGACGACCTTAATTTCCTTTCGTCTATGTACGACAAAGAATTGATTGAGCGCCTGAAATTTGTTTTGGAAAATGATTTCCAACGTTTGACTTATACCGCAGGAGTTGAAATTCTGGAAGCTGCTGTTGCCAAAGGTCACAAATTTGAATTCCCTGTGGGTTGGGGAACCGATTTACAATCAGAGCACGAACGTTATCTGGTAGAGCAACATTTCAAAAAACCGGTTATTCTGACAGATTATCCGAAAGAAATCAAATCGTTCTATATGAAACAGAATGATGATGGAAAAACAGTTCGCGCAATGGATGTTTTATTCCCAAAAATTGGTGAAATTATCGGAGGTTCGCAACGTGAAGAGGACTATGAAAAACTCAAAAGGCGTGCAGATGAAATGGGAGTTCCGACGAAAGATATATGGTGGTATCTGGAAACACGTAAATTTGGAACAGCACCTCACTCAGGATTTGGATTGGGCTTTGAACGCCTGCTGCTGTTTGTCACCGGTATGACAAACATACGGGACGTAATTCCTTTTCCAAGAACACCGAACAATGCAGAATTCTAAATTGTTATTGTACGGAAAAATATTAAACATTATTCATTTTCTGTTTACCAATGCTCATAATTTATGAAATTGTGCATATTTTAGTTAACGGAAGAATAGATTGAAATATATTTTCTTATTTTTGCCATCTAAGGATTACAATTATCAATATTTTTAAAACATAAAAATGGAAAACATAAAAATAACCGAATTGGACAATGTGGTAGTTCGTTTTTCAGGCGACTCAGGAGATGGGATGCAACTTACCGGAACGCTATTCTCAAACCTTTCGGCCATTTTAGGAAATGAAATTTCGACTTTCCCTGATTTCCCTTCAGAAATACGTGCTCCGCAGGGAACTGTCGGTGGAGTTTCAGGATTTCAGGTGCATCTCGGATCCAGCAAAATATATACTCCGGGAGATGATGCTGACGTTTTAGTGGTGATGAATCCGGCTGCACTTAAAGTTAACGCAAAAGCTGTGAAAAAAGGTGGAGATATAATTTTTGATTCCGATTTATTTATCAAATCAGGATTCGAGAAGGCCGGTTTTAAAACCGAAAATCCGTTTGAAGAGCTTTCAATTTCCGATACAATACAACTTATTGCTGCTCCGCTTTCCACACTTACTCAAAACAGTCTGGAAGGTTTCGGGTTCGACAACAAAACTGTATTGCGTAGTAAAAATATGTTTTCTCTTGGACTGGTTTGCTGGTTGTTCAATCGTCCGATTGATCAGGCAATACATTTTCTGGAAAACAAATTCGGCAAAAAGCCCGATATACTTCATGCCAATGTAAAAGTACTTACCGACGGTTTCAACTACGGGAGTAACCTGCATTTGGCAATTTCAACCTACAAAGTTGATAAATCGCATGAAACGCCTAAAGGTAAATATACCAGCATTAGCGGTAACAAAGCAACAGCCTGGGGTTTGATCGCAGCCTCTAAAAAAGCAAATCTGGAACTATTCCTCGGAAGTTATCCGATCACACCTGCAACCGACATCATGCATGAACTTTCAGCCCGTAAAGATATGGGTGTAAAAGTTGTTCAGGCTGAAGATGAAATTGCGGGAATTACTTCTGCTTTGGGAGCATCTTTTGCCGGCGATTTGGCTGCAACAAGTACTTCAGGACCCGGACTCGCGCTTAAATCAGAGGCAATCGGTCTGGCTGTTATGGCTGAACTTCCGATTGTGATTGTAGATGTTATGCGTGGTGGACCGTCAACCGGACTGCCTACAAAAACGGAACAAACCGATTTGTTACAGGCGCTCTACGGGCGTAATGGTGAAAGCCCTGCTGTGGTTATGGCCGCAGGAACTCCTGCCGACTGTTTCCATTACGCTTTTATGGCAAGTAAAATTGCTCTTGAGCACATGACTCCTGTAATTTTACTTACTGACGCGTTTATCGGGAATGGCACTTCGCTCTGGAAATTGCCAAAACTGGCTGATCTGGAAGATATTAAACCAAACTATGCAAAAAAAGGAATGGAAAACTTCCATGTAACTTCAAGAGATCCAAAAACAAAGGTAAGATACTGGAGTATTCCCGGAATGGAAGATCTCGGACATCGAAACGGAGGTCTTGAAAAAGACTACAATACCGGAAGTATAAGTACAGATCCGATGAATCATCAAAAAATGGTAAATACACGTGAAGCGAAAATTAATTATATAAGTAATGTCATTCCTGACGTTCAACTGGAAGGCAACAAAGACGCGGATTTACTTGTTATTGGATGGGGAGGAACTCATGGACATTTAATGAGTGCCGTGAATTCCATGAATAAAAAAGGAAAGAAAGTGGCTCTTGCTCACTTCAATTATATAAATCCGCTGCCTAAAAACACTGTAAAATTGATTCAGGGATTTAAAAAAGTGGTAGTTTGCGAATTAAATAGTGGACAGTTTGCAACTTTCTTAAGGTCAAAAGTGCCCGGCGTTGAATTTTTGCAATACAACAAAGTACAGGGACAACCCTTTACTGCCACTGAATTAGAGGATTATATAACAACGCTATTATAAATTCACACTTCTGATACCTGATAATGTGTTTTTCGGATTTTACTTTTTAATTTTCAAATTATGGAAACTCTAGAATCAAAAATAATTCAATATACCGCCAAAGATTTCAAAAGTGATCAGTATGTACGCTGGTGTCCGGGATGTGGCGATTATGCAGTGCTAAGTTCGTTGCAAAAAGTAATGGCAGATCTGGGTGTTGCACCTCACAATACTGCCGTAATTTCCGGTATCGGTTGTTCGTCAAGGTTACCTTATTACAGCAGTAGTTATGGTTTTCACACCATTCACGGTCGTGGAGCTGCTATAGCAACAGGTGTGAAAGTAGCCAACCCTGAACTTACAGTATGGCAAATTACTGGTGATGGTGACTGTCTGGCAATTGGCGGAAATCATTTTATTCACAGCGTAAGACGTAATGTGGATATGAATGTATTGCTTTTTAATAACCAGATTTACGGTTTGACAAAAGGACAATATTCACCTACAACAAAAAAAGGATATGTTACCAAATCGTCGCCATTCGGCACAGTAGAACGTCCGTTCCGCCCGGCAGAACTTACAATTGGCGCCCGTGGAACTTTCTTCGGAAGATTGTTGGATGTCGACCTGAAAAATGCCCAAACCACCATGCTGGAAGCTGCTAAACACAAAGGAACTTCTATTATTGAATGTCTGGTAAATTGTGTCATTTTCAACGATGGGGCTCACAGTTGGTTAGCTGAAAAAGAATTCAGAGCTGACAGAACAATTGTACTGGAACACGGAAAACGAATGATCTTCGGAAAGGATAGTAACAAAGGACTGGTACTGGAGGGATTTAATCTGAAAGTGGTTACCATTGGCGAAAATGGAATAACTGAAAACGATATTTTAGTACATGATGCAAAATGTCAGGACACAACCCTGCAAATGAAACTTGCTTTAATGGAAGGTCCGGATATGCCAATAGCCATGGGAGTAATTCGGGATGTGGAAGAAGAAACCTATGACGAAGCTGTTCAGGCACAAATAAAATCTGTTCAGGCAAAATCGAAAATTAAAACGTTTGACGATCTGATTGCTACCTGCGAACAATGGGAAATCTGATTTTTCATTAAAATATATAAAACCGGAGCATAAATATATGTTCCGGTTTTTTTATTCAACCATTAAATCACTATTTTTGATCAATAATTTCATTTTCAATAAATATGAAGAAAATAATCTCTCTTATTATACTTGCGCTTGCCATATCTGCTTTCTCAACTCCGGCAGATGATACAGGCTATATTGTAAAAACCGGCGACATGGCTCCTCAGTTTAATCTTACCCTGACGAATGGCAAACAAATAAATCTTGCCGATTTAAAAGGAAAGGTGATAATGTTGCAATTTACAGCCAGCTGGTGTGGTGTGTGCCGAAAAGAAATGCCGTTTATTGAAAGAGATATATGGCAAAAGCACAAAAACAATCCTGATTTTGTATTATTGGCTATCGACCGTGAAGAACCGTTGGAAAGAGTAGACAGTTTTGCCACTTCAATTCCCATTACTTATCCTATTGGACTGGATCCCAAAGCAGATATTTTTGCAAAATATGCCGATCGTGAAGCCGGAATTACACGTAATGTCATTATTGACAAAACGGGTAAAATAGTTTTCATGACAAGGCTTTACAAAGAAGCCGAGTTTAAGAAAATGACCGAAGTGATTGATAAACTGCTCGAATAAGATTCAGGACATAAAAAAATTAAGAGCTTAATTCAAATTGAGAATTAAGCTCTTATCTTTTTATTCGTAAATATTTTAAAACGATTGCATATCGCACAAACGTTTATAGTATCCGTCCAACGCTATCAGTTCGTCGTGCTTGCCACGCTCCACAATTTTTCCTTCGCTCATCACACAAATCTCGTCAGCCCGTTTAATAGTGGAAAGCCGGTGAGCAACCACCAGTGTTGTGCGGTTCAGCATTAAATTTTCGAGTGCTTCCTGCACCATTTTTTCCGATTCAGTATCGAGCGCCGAAGTTGCTTCATCCAGAATTAATATCGGCGGATTTTTCAAAATAGCCCGCGCTATACTCACACGTTGCCGCTGTCCGCCAGATAGTTTACTGCCTCTGTCACCAATTGTTGTTTCGTAACCATTTTCGGTGGCCGAAATAAAATCATGTGCATTGGCTATTTTTGCCGCCTCAATTACCTGTTCCATCGTAGCATTTTCAACCCCGAAAGCAATATTGTTGAAAAAAGTATCATTGAACAAAATAGCTTCCTGATTGACATTTCCCATTTGAGAACGAATATCGTGGGTTCTGAAGTCTTTAATATTTACTCCATCAATCAGAATTTCACCTTCTACCGGGTCGTAATAACGGGGCAGTAAATCTACCAGCGTCGATTTTCCTGAACCGGACTGACCAACCAATGCTACTGTTTGTCCTTTTGGAACAGTCAGGTTTATATTTCTCAATACCCAGTCAGTCTGATATTTGAAACTCAGATTTTTAAATTCAATTTTATCCGAAAATGTTTTCAGCGTTCGTGGTTCTGATGGCTCTTCGATTACATTTTCACTCATCAGAATTTTATCTACTCTTTCAAGTGAAGCCAATCCTTTCTGAATACTGTACGAAGCTTTGGATAAATCTTTGGAAGGAGCAATTATACTGTAAAAAATCACAATGTAATAAATAAACTCCGCAGCTCCGATTCCGCCTTGGTTGTTTAAAATAATAGAACCGCCAAACCAAAGCAAAATGGCAATAACAATGGTTCCAAGTGTTTCACTTACTGGGTGAGCAAGCTCATATCTTCGGTTCAGTTTATTAAATGTCCGCCGAAGCTTTTCATTTAAAATAGAGAATCTTTCTTCCAGTTTTTTCTCCGCATTAAATGCTTTTACAACCCTGAGCCCACCAAGTGTTTCTTCTATTTGCGAAAGGATTTCACCTGTTTGCTCCTGTCCTTTTGTCGATCTTTTTTTCAGCGATTTACCTATTTTTCCGATTAACCAGCCACTGAAAGGCAACAGGAACAATACAAAAATAGTTAGCTGCCAACTCATGGCAAACATTACTCCCAGATAAATCAAAATCATGATCGGGTTTTTGAAAACCATATCCAGCGAGCTCATGATGGATGCTTCAATTTCCACCACATCGCCGGTCATGCGCGACATGATATCGCCTTTTCTTTCCTCAGTGAAAAATCCTATTGGCAGACTTATTATTTTTTGGTAAAGTTTATTTCTTAAATCCCTCAAAACTCCTGTTCTGACAGGAATTATAAACCATGACCCAAAATAGGATGAACCTACTTTCAGAACTGTCATAAAAATCAAAAAACCTCCCAAATAAAGCAAAGCCGCGCCGGGACCAACATTTGTTATAAATTGCTGAATGGCATAGGATAAATTATTTTGTATCCCATTTATTATCACTTTAAATTCATCGTTCCAACTCCATGCCTGATACGTTCTGACAACTTCTTCGGTCTTAAAAAGCATTTTCAGGATAGGAATAATTGCCGCGAACGAAAACAAACTGAAAACCGTGGAAAGCAGGTTAAACAGCAAACTCAGAAAAACATATTTTTTATACGGCGGAATAAACCGCTTCAGAAGTGTTATAAATTTAAACATCTTGTAGTTACAAGTTACGGGTTACAAGCGACGCGTTCTGATAACGCAATGCGTGTAACTCTAGAAATTCTCCATGTTGATATTTTTATCAACGTTTATATTTTAAACTCCGGTATAATTTCGCGGAGTAATCCGTTTCAACTCCTCTTTTACCGACTGACTAACATCCAGTGTTTCGATAAAATCACGAATGGATTTTTCGGTGATTCCTTCGTTGGTACGTGTCAGGGCTTTGAGCGCTTCGTAAGGCGACGGATATGCTTCGCGACGTAAAATGGTCTGAATACCTTCGGCCACCACAGCCCATGTGTTATCCAAATCACGATAAATAGCCGTTTCGTTCAGTAATAATTTGCTCATCCCTTTCAGAATGCTTTGCGTAGCAATCATTGTATGTGCAAACGGAACTCCGATATTTCTTAATACCGTACTGTCTGTCAAATCACGCTGAAGACGTGATATCGGCAGCTTGCCGGCAAGGAATTCGAACGAAGCATTCGCAATTGCCAGATTTCCTTCGGCATTTTCAAAATCAATGGGATTTACTTTATGTGGCATGGCCGACGATCCTACTTCTCCGGCTTTTATTTTCTGTTTGAAATATTCCATCGAAACATACGTCCAGATATCACGACAAAAATCAATCAAAATAGTATTAATTCTTTTCATGGCATCAAACTGTGCGGCCATATTATCGTAGTTCGAAATCTGTGTTGTCCACTGTTCACGTTCCAAACCAAGTTTTTCGGAAACAAATTTGTTACCGAAACCCTTCCAGTCGATTGACGGATAGGCTACTGCATGAGCATTAAAATTACCGGTTGCACCACCAAACTTTGCCGACATGGGTGTTTGTTTCAACAACGATAACTGCTGATTAAGTCTGTTTACAAAAACCATCATTTCTTTACCCAGTCGTGTCGGCGATGCTGGTTGTCCGTGCGTTTTTGCCAGCATAGACACATCGCGCCATTCGTCAACAAAATGGTTCAGTTCCAGAATCAGTTTTTCAAGTTCGGGATAGTAAACATTTGCCAGCGCATCTTTTATCGAAGCCGGAACAGCCGTATTATTTATGTCCTGTGAGGTGAGACCGAAATGAATGAATTCCTTGAAAGCTTCGAGACCCAATACATCAAATTTTTCTTTCAGAAAATATTCAATCGCTTTCACATCGTGATTGGTCACTTTTTCAATGTCTTTTACCCTGTTGGCATCCGCCTCATTAAAGTCAACATATAATGAACGTAATTTCGGGAAAACCGAAGCCTGTACATGTTCCAGCTGCTTCAACGGAATTTCGCACAAAGCGATAAAATACTCTACTTCAACCAATACCCGGTAGCGCATCAGCGCAAATTCGGAAAAGTAAGCTGCGTAACTTTCTGTTTTTGATCTGTAACGGCCATCAACCGGCGAAATTGCGGTAAGCAATGATAAATCCATACCTAATTTTTTTGTTGTTAAACCAATCTTCCGACCGGCTATTATCGTCTTTAAAATGAACTGCAAAGTTAATCAATTCTGCCGGATTAGAAAAGTTTATAATACTCCCTTGCATCACTGATTCTTTTTCTATACTTTTGTTCGATATTCTGAACCGGACCCTATTTCCGCACAAAGAAACAGATTGCAAAGAAATAAAAAACGTTCGTTAGAAAACATTAAAAAACACATGAGATACATTAAGATTCACAAAGAAGGGCGATTAATTTTAGGATCATTGCTGATTATTTTATTTGCACTGAATTCTTATATTTATATTCATTTTCCTTTGCCTGCATTAATGGTTAATCTTATTATTTCCGCACTTCTTTTGTTCTTTTTTGCCTATTTTTTTCGCAACCCGCCCCGCAAAGTTTATATTGACGACGACAGTTTGGTAGTTGCTCCG
>MTLE01001017.1_pt1 | contig 37179 bp, 36 predicted proteins | sample 1982461 | NCBI WGS metagenome assembly MTLE01 (sample SAMN05712605, study PRJNA340218) | biofilm metagenome | isolation source: sample SPL anode biofilm adapted to -200 mV | place: USA | collected 2012-02-03
TGGAGCATGGAGAGGTCCTGGATGTTGCTCCGGTCGCCGATGCGGATGAAGTTCACATCCCCCCGGGCCACCACGTTGTACCAGATGCTGCTTTCGGCTCCTATGGTCACATCGCCTATGACCACGGCGGTCTCGGCGATGAAGGCGGAGGAGTCGATCTTGGGCTGCATCCCCTGAAATGAACGGATCATTGGATAACCTCGATGGGGTGGATTTTACCGGTCTCAGTCCCGCGGTATGGCGATCATACGGTCCAGTGCCAGTTTGGCCGCCACCCGGATATCTTCCGGCACCTTCACCACCGGTCCCATGGTAGTAAGGGCGTCGAGGATGTCTTCCAGCGAGGTGAGCTTCATGTTTGGGCAGACCAGGGCCGGCGAGGCGAGGATGAACTCCTTGTCGGGGTTCTCCTGGCGGAGCTTGTAGAGGATTCCCGCCTCGGTGCCGATGATGAAGCGCTTGGCCGGGCTCTTGCGGCAGTAGTCGTACATGCCGCTGGTGGAGCAGGCGTGGTCGGCCAGGGCCACCACCGCCGGGTTGCATTCGGGGTGGCAGATAAAGAGGGCGTCGGGGTTGTCTGCTTTTAGCCGGGCCACTGCATCGGCCTTGAGCCGCTCGTGGGTGGGGCAGTAGCCGTCCCAGTAGTGGAAGGTCTTGTCGGACTGTTTCGCCACGAACTGCCCCAGGTTCCGGTCGGGGACGAAGATAACCTCCCGGTCAGGGAGGGAGTTGACCACCTTCACAGCGTTAGCCGAGGTGCAGCAGATGTCGCTCACGGCCTTTACGGCCGCCGATGAGTTCACGTAGGTGACCACCGGCACGCCCGGATGTTTTTCCTTCATTGCGAGGAGGGCATCCACCGTCACCATGTCGGCCATGGGGCAGCCGGCATCAAGCCGCGGCAGGAGCACCGTCTTGCCGGGAGAGAGGATGGATGCCGATTCGGCCATGAAGTGAACGCCGCAGAAGACGATTACGTCCGCATCGGTTTTGGCGGCCTCCTGGGATAGCCCCAGGGAGTCGCCGGTGATGTCGGCGATTTCCTGCACTTCGTCCCTCATGTAGTTGTGGGCCAGGAGGACGGCGTTTCGCTCCTTGAGGAGCTTCCGGATTTCCTGCTTGATGTCATCGGCCTGCATGGCGTGTTTCCTTTCACGCTCACCCGTATACGGGCGAAATTGACTGATACTAAATCAACGCCCTGCCCGATGTCAAACCCTTTGCCGGGCCAACGGCAAGGCCTCGGCATGGCATGCTTGACACGACTCGGCCCACACTCTATTATTTTCGCATTAGTCTGGTCAGGATTACCCCAGAAAGAGAGCTGCTGCGCGGGGTGCCGGATGTTACGGCTACCGCCACGGGAGGTATACTAATATGTTCGGAATCGGCATGCCGGAGTTGATCGTCATTCTTGTCATAGCGCTGATCGTTATTGGACCCCAGAAGCTTCCCGACATCGCCCGGTCCCTGGGGAAGGGGCTGGCCGAGTTCAAGCGGGCCTCGGATGATTTCCAGAGGAACATGGCCGAAGAGGTCAGAAACCTCGATGAGAAGGAACAGGCCGGGAAAGAGGCCCAGGCGGAAGAATCGGAGGATAAGCGGGACCTGGCGGCGGAGGTTAAGGCTTTCGAGGATGAGGCAAGTGAGACAACTCCGGCAGGGACGGAAGCACCAGACGATGGTCGGGAGGACGGCCGGACGAAGTCTGCATGAGACGGCTGCTCCGGCAAATGAGACAATAAGAAAGGCGGGGATACCCCGCCTTTTTCTATTTCAGCGTCTTGAGCCTTTCCTTGGCCCGTTTCCCCTCTTCGGTGGCCGGATGTTCGTCGGCAAGCTTTCGCAGCACGTAGCGGGCGCTCTTCGTGTCGCCTATCTCGTTGAAGGCGGCTGCCTGCTTCAGCATGGCGGCAGGAACCTTCTCTTTGCCGGGGAAATTCTTGATAACATCCTGGAACTCAAGGATGGCCTGTTCGTAATTTTTCTCGCTGTAGTAGGCTTCGCCGGACCAGTAGTGTGCATTCACCACCAGGTCGTGTTTCGGGTACTGCTCCAGGAAACGGCTGAAGATTTCCCGCGCAGCGGCATAGCTGCCGTTCCGGTAAGCATCCAGTCCCTTCTGGTAAAGGGCTTCCGGGGTCGCCGGCTCGGGGGGCTTTGCCTGGGTGGTTTCCAGGTCCGTCACTTTCTTCTGCACGGCCGAAAGCCTTTCTTCAATGGCTGTCAGACGCCGCTCCAGGTCTTCCTTTAGGAGGTTTATCTCGTCGGCCGGCTTTTTTGCGGCAAGGGACAGATCGTCAACCTTTCCTGCCATTCCCTGGAGGTCCACCTTCATCCCGTCCATGGCTGCCTGGAGGTCGGCCAGTCCCTTGCGGGCATCCGCCCGCTCCCTCTCGAAATCCTGCAATGTTGTCTCGATGCCGGCCCTGGTTTCGGTCCGTACTCCGCCAAGGTCTTTTTCAAGACGGAAAAGGCGGCTCTTCAACTCGTCGTTGTCCCGCCGGACCACATCCAGGTCGCTGCGCATTGCGCACCCGGTGAGGGCCAGCAGTGCGATGAGGAATATGCTCCTCGCGATCTTCATTGGTACCTCCGCAGTGCGTAAGTCCGTGAATACGGTAAGGGCGCCGGCAGCGGCGCCCTTATCGACTACATTCCCTATTTTACGATGAGAAACTCGACCCGGCGGTTTTTAGCCCAGGCCTCGTCGTTTTGCCCCTGCTCCAGTGGTTTTTCTTCGCCATAGCTGATGACTGACAGGCGGTTGGCATTGACCCCAAGGGTCACCAGGTAATCACGGGTCGCCCTGGCCCGTTTTTCCCCGAGGGCCAGGTTGTATTCGTCGGAGCCCCGCTCGTCGCAGTGCCCCTCCAGCAGAACCCGGCTATTGGGCTGCTTCTTGAGGAGATATTCGGCGTTCCGGGAGAGGATGTCACGGGAAGCCTGGGAAAGGACGAATGAGTCGAATTCGAAGAAAATCCGCTCAAGGGTGGTCTCCACAGCGTCCAGAGCCGTAGCCGGCTGGAGGGATTCCGGAGCAATCGGTGCTTCGGCGATGGGCTGGGCTGCAATCGGCTCAGCCTTCGGAGCAGTGGAGGGTTGAGCCGGGGTAGCGGGCTGGGTGGCAACCGCGGGAGGTACCGCTTCTTCCGGTTTTACCATTTCTTTCTTGGCGCAACCAGCTGCAAAAAGGCCGCAACAGAGCAAGGTAACTAGACCGAGAGTACTTTTACGCATAGCATTTCTCCTTTTGATATATAGGCTATCGCCTGTGGTGAACAGACTGCCGAAATTTCCGTTCATTATAGAGAAAAGAGCTTCATTTTCAACCGATACCTCACCAACGCGGTGACCATGTGGGGTGGGAGTCCCTCGCCCGACTGCTGGAGACTCTAGTCTGCCCGCTTCCGTCGGCTCTCATGACATAGATTCCCTCGGCGCCGTCGCGGGTGGAGCTGAAAGTTATGAACCGGCCGTCGGGGGACCAGCGGGGATGTTCGTTGCTCCCATTGCTGGTCAGTCGGGTGTCGTTGGAGCCGTCGGGGTTGATGGCGTAGATCTGGAATCCCCCCTCCTGACGGCTGTAGACAATCTGGTCCCCCTTGGGAGACCAGCGGGGGCTTACGTTGTAGCTGCCATTGGCGGTTAACCGCCGGACGCCGGTGCCGTCGGCATTCATGATGAAAAGCTGGGGCTTGCCGAAGCGGTCCGATACGAACACGATCTGGCGGCCGTCGGGGGACCAGGCCGGTGAAACCTCGATGGCGGCGGTGTTGGTTAGCCGCCGGGCATCTTTACCGTCCGGGCCGATGGTGTAGATTTCCGAGTTGCCGTCCTTGCTCAGGGTCAGGGCTATCCGACTGCCGTTTGGCGCCCAGGCCCCGGTGGCGTTGATGCCCCGGTGGGATGATACCCGCGCTTCGGCCCCGGTGAAAAGCTCGCGCCGGAAGAGGTCCGGGTTCCCCAGTCGGTAGGAGGTGAAGATGATCTCGCGCCCGTTGGGAGAAAAATCGGGGTTCAAGTTTATCGAACGGTTTTTCGTTAGCTGTTGCACGTTGTGGCCGTCGTAGTCCATCAGGAAGATCGCCTTGGCGCCGGCCCTGGTGGAAACAAAGGCGATCTTTCCCGTGAAGGGCCCCCGGAGCCCCGTCAGGGCCTCCATCACATCATCCGAGAAGGTGTGGGCGATGCGCCGCACATCACCGGGGCGCCCCGAGTAGCGCTTGGCCAGTATCTCTTTCCCCTGGGTGATGTTGTAAAGGCGGAACTCCATGGTCATGGAATTGCCGGAAACCGTGTAGCCGCTTTTTATGAGGAGATCAACCCCTGCTCCGCGCCAGGGGGCAAAGTCGAACTCGCCCGGTCTGATGCCGGTGGCGGCTGCCGAGGCAGGTGGGGCCGTGACGGTAAAGGGCCCCGCCAGGACCATGTCGAACTGGAGGGCATCGGCCGTTTCACTGGCCACCTGTGCGGCTTCCGAGCCGCCCACGCGCCGTGGCGTGTCCACGGTAAGGGTCAGCTTGTGGGCTCCCGATGCCGTCACTTCCCGATACCCTTCCTGGGAATGAAGCAGTGCCGGAATCAGGCAGAGGATGATGGTGATAAGCAAGCGTCGCGTCATTTTTTTCCCACTCCCTGGGGTTTGAATATGAAGCCGTATTCGAATTCGCCGCCGCCCGGGGGCGGCACAAAGGTCTTTTCGGCCCGGTCTATTGCCTTGAAGACCGATTCATCGAAGATCCGGTCGCCGCTTGAACGCTCGATACGCTTGCGGATGATGTGGCCGCCAGCATCAATGGTGAGCTTGACCACCATCTCGGGGGCCTTGCTCTGGTGGGCGATGGTGGATTGGAAAGCGTCCGTCAGCCTTGACTGGATATAGCTGGCGTAGTCGCTTCCGGCCTCTTTCCCGCTGCCGCCTGGTGTTCCCACCCGCTCCGGCTTGCGGCCGCTCCCCGCTGCCTTGCGGCGCAGGGCGTCGAGGGCTGCCTCCTGGCGGCGCTCCTCGATGGCCTGCTGCAGTTTGGCCATCCGCTCCTCGAAAGCCTGGCTGGCATCGCTTACCCGTGAAGTGGCGGAACTCTTCGCAGGGTTGACCTTTGCCAGGGTGCGTTTCTGGGGCACTGTCATCTCCGCGGGCTGTGGTGGGGCTGGGAGCGGGGCCGGCTCAGGGGTGCCGCCCGTTACGGGGCTTCCCGCCTGGGGGGATGCCACCGGCAGGTTCACAACGTCCACGTAGTAGACGGGTGTCTCCATGGGCGCGGGGGAGGAAAAGCGGAAGAAGAGGATAAAGGCGGCGAGGGAGGCGTGGATGGCAAAGGAAACGGCGAAGCCCCATCCCAGCCCGGTATCTCGTGACGGGCGGGTGCGGCTCATTTTGTCGGGGCGGGCTCCGTTACCATGCCGAGGCGCTCGATGCCGGCGCCCTTGATTTCGGCCATGGTACGCACCACATCACCATAGGGAACGTCCCGGTCGGCCTTGAGAAAGACCTCTTTTTTCGTCCGGTTGGCCACCATGGTGGTCAATTGTGCCCTGAGGTCACCCGGAGCAACCTCTGTCGCGTTGATAAAGACCTTGCCGCTTCTTTCCACGGAAACGACCACGGCTTCTTCCTGGGTGGCCATGGCCTTGGTTTCCGCCTTGGGGAGATTAACCTGGACCCCCTGCTGCATCATGGGGGCCGTTACCATGAAGATGACGAGGAGTACGAGCATGACGTCCACCAGGGGGGTGACGTTGATCTGCGACATGGTGCCGCGGTCGCCGTTGTTTCTGCTGCCGATTTCCATGGGGAGCTCCTACTTCTTGGCCACTGTCCGCTGGACGATGTTCAGAAATTCGGTGGAGAAGTTGTCCATGGTGGCAATAAGGACCTTGATCTTGTGCTGGAAATGGTTGTAGGCCATGACCGCCGGGATGGCAGCCACCAGACCGATGGCGGTGGCGATGAGAGCTTCCGAGATGCCTGGTGCCACGACGGCCAGGGATGCGGAACCCGATTCGCCGATTCCCTTGAAAGCGTTCATGATCCCCCAGACAGTGCCGAAGAGGCCGATGAACGGGGTCGTGGAGCCGGTGGTGGCCAGGAACGTCACGTACTTCTCCAGGCGGGTGATCTCCGAGGTGGTGGCTCGGCGCAGGGCCCGGGCGATGTTTTCTATCCCCCCCAGTTCCGTGCTCATGATGTCCAGCTCTTCCTTCTGGTCACCCTTTTCCACGAGGCGCTTCAGTTCGCTGTAGCCCTCGCTGAACAGGACCGTGAGGGGTGAGTTGGCGAACCGGTCAAGCTGGGAGTTGACGGCATCAAAGCGCTTGGTTTTCCAGAAGAAGTCCAGGAAACGTTCCGATTCGCTGTTGGCCCGGTAGACCTGAAGGAGCTTGAAAAAGATGATTGCCCACGAAACCACCGAGAAGAAGATGAGGATGAGCAGAACGAGTTTTACGACAAGACCGGTTCCCGCAAGGTGTAACACGGCATGAACCTCCGGTATTCATTTAATGAGATATGCAGATGGCTGAACAATAGTACCGGTCGGCTGCCACGTCAACCGTTTTCAGGAAGGCGGGCGGCGGACCGGGGTGTTTCTAGTAACATTCGGGCTTTCTATCTGTAAAACATGGGATCTGGCGTCGCCAGGATTCCATCTCGCCGAAGTCGAGGGTGGCGCTTATCTCGCAGGGCTCGTACCCCCCCTCGGCCAGGTGTTCCCCCTTGGGGCCGATGATGAGGCTCGATCCGAAAAAGTCGAGTTTTCCCTGGATTCCGCAGCAGTTGGCCGCCACGACGAAGAGCTGGTTCTCGATGGCGCGGGCCTTCAGAAGCGCTTTCCAGTGCTCGTCCCTCGGCTTGGGCCACTCGGCCGGCACCACGATAATCTCGGCTCCCTCTAGGGCCAGGCGGCGGGCCAATTCCGGGAACCGGAGATCATAGCAGATGAAAACCCCGATGCGGCCTGCGCTTGTATCCGCCACCAGCCACTGATCACCGCCGTCCAGGGAGCGGTCCTCGCCCATGAGGGAGAAGAGGTGGATCTTGCGGTAGGTGCCGATGAGTTCTCCACGGTCTAGCACGTAGGCGGTGTTGCAGACCTTCTCCCCGTGGGGCTCCGGCATACTCCCGACGATCACCATTCCCAGCTCCCGGGAGAGGCCGGCCATTTTGTCCAGTATCTCCGGGGTCCGCTCAGCCAGTTCGTTGAGCTCCCTGTAGGCATAGCCAGTGTCCCACATCTCGGGAAGGACTGCCAGGGCGCACCCCTCGGCGGCAAGACGGCGGAGGGCGCCCTCAACGTAACGGACATTGGCGTCCACGTCGCCGAGCCGGATGTTGAACTGTACGGCTCCCGCCTTTACAATGCGTGACATTGCCGGTTTCCTCCCTGGCCGTTGTTAAATGCGCCTTGCAGAACGTCGTTCAGTGTAACGGCATCCCCGGTCATTTTCAACCAAAGATGTTGGACTTCCTTGCAAATCCTGGCGTATCATCGGCAGCGATGGACAATACGACAGCACTTTATATCCATATTCCATTCTGTGTGCGCAAGTGCCTCTACTGCGCCTTCACTTCCACGGACAAGGCCCCTGGCGATACCGGCGGATATGTGGACCTGCTGCTCCGGGAGATGATGCTGCGCGCCGGCGCACTGGCGACGCCTCTGCGCGCCACTACCCTCTATATGGGGGGAGGGACGCCGTCGCTTCTCGACCCTTTGCTTGTCAAAAACATCATAGATTGCGCCGTCCGGATGTTCAACCTCGATCCCTCCGCCGAGGTTACCCTGGAAGCCAATCCGGGGACCGTCACCGCCGCTTCCCTTGCGGGTTACCGGGCGGCCGGGGTGAATCGTCTCTCCATCGGAATCCAGTCCTTCGATGACCGGATGCTGACCCTTCTCGGCCGGGTTCACTCGGCCAGGGAGGGGCGGGAGGCCATTGCCATGGCTCGGCGGGCCGGTTTCGACAACATCGGAGTCGATCTTATGCACGGGCTTCCGGGGCAGGATCGCGACCACTGGCGGAAACAACTCCTGGCGGCGGTGGAGCTTCGCCCGGACCACATATCCGCCTATGGGCTCACGGTGGAGGATGGGACTCCCTTTGCCCGGCTGGAAGCCGAGGGGGAGCTGCTGTTGCCCGGCGAGGATGATGCGGCCGCCATGTTCGAGGACACCGCCGATGTGCTGGTGGCGGCAGGCTATGAGCATTACGAGATTGCCAACTTCGCTCTGCCGGGGAACCGGTCCCGGCATAACCAGGTGTACTGGAAGCGTGGCAATTACCTCGGTTTCGGCGCCGGCGCCCATTCGTTCCTGCGGGAGCCCAGGCCCGGCCTCCGGTGGCGCAACCCGGACGATCTCGGGGATTACGGCAGCTCGCTTGCGTCAGGGGTGCTCCCGGAGACCGACAGGATTCTCCTCACAGAGCAGGATGCAATGGCCGAGTGGCTCTTCCTTGGACTCAGGATGCTCGAAGGGGTTGAGGAAGAGCATTTCCGGACGGAGTTTGGGGTGCCTCTGGCCGATGTCTATGGGACCCAGCTCCATCGCCTTTGCACTGCCGGTCTCCTCATTAAAGAGGGGAGGCGCCTGCGGCTCAGCCGGCGCGGAGTTATCCTCTCCAACCGGGTCTTCGCAGCCTTTCTCTGACCACCTCCTCTTGCCGGAAATATCCTTGACAAAGCAGGGGGGCGTTGTTACCTTTACCTCAATTAGCACTCACCACGCATGAGTGCTAATCTTCTTTGTGGGGTTGGTATGGGAGACGGGCTTTCAGAGCGCAACAAGAAAATTCTCGAAGCGATCATCGAGGACTATATTGTCACTGCGGAACCCGTGGGGAGCCGGGCCGTCGCGCGGAGCCACGGTCTCGCCCTGTCGCCGGCCACGGTGCGCAATGTCATGTCCGACCTGGAAGAGATGGGGTTTCTGACGTCACCTCACACTTCCGCAGGCCGCGTTCCCACTGACAGGGCCTACCGTTTTTACGTGGATTCGCTCCTGGCGGTGGGGAGGGTCGACAAAGCAGAGCGCGAACGGATACGCAAGCGCTACACCGGTGCCGGGCGCGATATCGGGGCGGTGCTTCGGGAGACCAGCCACCTCCTGTCATCGGTTTCCCACTACATGGGGATAGTCCTTGCACCCCGCTTTTCTTCCACAACCCTCCGGCACATGGAATTCGTGAAGCTGGGGGGGCGTCGCATCCTGGCCATTCTGGTGGCCGATAACGGCGCGGTCCAGAATCGGCTCATCGAGACGGATGAGGAGTTTGCCGAGGCCGACCTCGTCCGGATGTCAAACTATCTTAACGAACTTCTTCAGGGGGTTCCCGTTGCTGAAGTGCGGACCCGGATACTGGAGGAGATGCAGAACGAGAAGGTCCTGTATGACACGCTCCTGTCCCGGGCGTTGAGGCTTTCGGAACAGACCCTTGTGGAGAGTGGCGCCCAGATATTCATGGAGGGGCAGACCAATATCCTGGATCAGCCGGAGTTCTCCGACGTGGGGCGCATGAAGGAGGTCTTCAAGGCCTTTGAGGAGAAGAGCCAGTTGGTGAACTTGCTGGACCGCTGTATTTCGGCCCAGGGGGTCCAGATTTTCATCGGCGCTGAAACCCACCTGAGCCGCATGGAAGGTTTGAGCGTCATCACTTCCACCTACGTGTCGGGGAAAAACACCCTCGGCGTTCTCGGGGTTATCGGTCCGACCCGCATGGGATACGGCAAGGTTATCCCCATCGTCGATTACACCGCAAAACTCGTGAGCAAGCTCCTGGAAGACGAATAGAGATCAGTCGGTACGGAAAGGATTATCCTATGATGGACAAGAAAAAGCATGGTTCCCACACCGGAGCCCCCCATACCGAAGAGCCCGTCGCCGAAGCCGCGGCGCCCGAAGCGGCTCCCGCCGCCGACCGGGTGACGGCGCTGGAAGAGGCCCTTGCTGCCAAGGAGTCCGAGGCGGCCGCCAACTGGGACAAGTTCGTCCGTGAGCGGGCCGACCTGGAGAACTACCGGAAACGGACCCAGAGGGAAAAGGAAGAGCTCCTCAAGTACGGCAACGAGAGCCTCATCGTGGAACTCCTCCCGGTGGTGGACAACATGGAGCGAGCTCTGGACCATGCCGATGATGATAGCGCATCGGCGGTGATCGAGGGGGTCCGGATGACCCTCAACATGCTCCAGTCAGCCCTGAAAAAGTTCGGGGTCACGGCTGTAGAAGCCGAAAAGGGAACCCCCTTCGACCCGGCGGTTCACCAGGCCATGTGCCAGGTTGACAATGCCGAGGTTCCGGGCAACAGCGTCGTGGAGATCTTCCAGAAGGGATATCTCCTGAACGAGCGGCTGATCCGCCCCGCCATGGTTTCGGTATCCAAGTAGATTTTTTTCATCGCCCCCTTGCTTTTCGCCGGGGCGATAACTAGGTTTTGTCTCAGAGACACACTAAAGGAGGAATAGTAACATGAGTAAAGTCATCGGTATCGACCTGGGTACCACCAACTCCTGCGTTGCCATCATGGAGGGGGGGGAGCCCGTTGTCATAGCCAACTCCGAAGGAAGCCGCACCACGCCGTCCATGGTGGCCTTCGCCGAAAGCGGCGAGCGCCTTGTGGGACAGCAGGCCAAGCGCCAGGCAGTCACCAACCCGGAGAACACCCTTTTCGCCATCAAGCGCCTCATCGGCCGCAAGTTCGAAACCGAGGAGGTCCGCAAGGATATCTCCATCTCCCCCTTCAAGATCGTCAAGGCCGACAACGGCGACGCCTGGGTTGACGTGCGGGGCAAGATGTACTCCCCTCCCGAGATCTCGGCCATTGTGCTACAGAAGATGAAGAAGACCGCCGAGGATTATCTGGGTGAGACGGTTACCGACGCGGTCATTACCGTGCCGGCTTACTTCAACGACTCCCAGCGCCAGGCCACCAAAGACGCCGGCAAGATTGCTGGGCTCAATGTCCTGCGGATCATCAACGAGCCCACCGCCGCGGCCCTGGCCTACGGTCTCGACAAGAAAAAAGACGAGAAGATCGCCGTTTTCGACCTGGGGGGCGGTACCTTCGATATCTCCATTCTCGAACTGGGCGACGGCGTTTTCGAGGTGAAGTCCACCAACGGCGATACCTTCCTCGGCGGTGAGGACTTCGACCAGCGGATCATCGACTGGATCGCCGACGAATTCAAAAAGGAGCAGGGGATTGATCTCCGGGGCGACAAGATGGCGCTCCAGCGCCTGAAGGAAGCGGCAGAGAAGGCCAAGTGTGAGCTCTCCTCCTCCATGGAGACCGACATCAACCTGCCGTTCATCACCGCCGATGCCTCCGGTCCCAAGCACCTGACCATGAAGCTATCCCGGTCGAAGCTGGAGGCCCTCTGCGCCGAGCTCCTCGACCGGCTGGAAGGCCCCTGCCGCACCGCCCTCAAGGACGCCGGGCTCTCCCCGTCCGAGGTGGATGAGGTCATTCTGGTGGGAGGCATGACCCGGATGCCGGCAGTCCAGAAGCGGGTCCAGGACATCTTCGGCAAGGCCCCCAACAAAGGGGTGAACCCCGACGAAGTCGTTGCCATCGGCGCCGGCATCCAGGGCGGGGTGCTCCGGGGCGATGTGAAGGACGTGCTCCTGCTGGACGTGACACCGCTCTCCCTGGGTATCGAAACCCTCGGCAGTGTCATGACCAAGCTCATCGACAAGAACACCACCATCCCGTGCCGCAAGTCCCAGGTCTTCTCCACGGCCAGCGACAACCAGCCTGCGGTTACCATTCACGTCCTCCAGGGCGAGCGGGAGATGGCCTCCGACAACAAGACCCTCGGCAACTTCGAGCTGACCGGCATTCCGCCGGCACCCCGCGGCGTGCCCCAGATCGAAGTCACCTTTGACATCGACGCCAACGGCATCGTCCATGTGTCGGCCAAGGACCTGGGGACCGGCAAGGAGCAGTCGATCCGGATTACCGCATCATCGGGCCTCTCCAAGGAGGAGATCGACAAGATGGTCCGGGAGGCCGAGTCCCATGCTGCCGATGACAAGAAGAAGCGGGAGCTGATCGAGGCCCGCAACCATGCCGATTCACTCGTCTACTCCACCGAGAAGTCCCTCAAGGAGTACGGCGACAAAATCGGCGACGACGAGAAGAAGAAAATAGAAGAGGCCGCGGCTGCCCTCAAGAAAGCCATGGAGGGTGACGACCCGGATGCCATCAAGCAGGCCACCGAGGCCCTGACCCAGGCCTCCCACAAGCTGGCCGAGGCGATCTATGCCAAGGCCCAGGCTGAGGGGGCCGCCCAGCCGGGCGCCGAGGCGGCCGGAGATGCCGGCGACACCGGAGCCAAGGGTGGCGAGAAGGTGGTGGACGCCGATTTTGAAGAAGTGAAGGACGACAAGAAATAACCTAATCATAACTGGCTGAAGTCCCGGGGCCAGGGGCACGGGGGGGATGGGCGACACCTCCTCCGGTGCCCCTGGCCCTGAGCTGTTTGCCCCAAAGGATATCCCTTGGCAGAAAAACGCGACTACTACGAGGTTCTCGAAGTCCACCGCAATGCGTCGGACACCGAGATCAAGAAGGCTTTCCGCAAACTGGCAATCCAGTACCATCCGGACAAAAACCCGGATGACAAGGAGGCGGAGGAGAAATTCAAGGAGATTACCGAGGCCTACGAGGTTCTCTCCGATTCCCAGAAACGGGCGCAGTACGATCAGTTCGGCCATGCGGGTATGGGAGCCGGAGGCTTTTCCGGCGGCGGCTTCGGCGGTTTCGGCGCCGGCACCCCTTTTGGGGATATTTTCGGAGATATTTTCGGCGACATCTTCGGGGGACGCCCCCGGGGAAGCAGGGGCCGGCGTGGAGACGACCTCCAGTACAACCTTGAGCTCACTTTTGAGGAAGCGGCGTTCGGCATCGAGAAGGAGATTCAGGTTCCCTTCGGCAAGCGGTGCGTTGATTGCGGCGGCAGCGGCGCCAAGCCCGGCACCGAGCCCAAGGTTTGCCCCACCTGCCGGGGGGCCGGACAGGTCAGGTTCCAGCAGGGATTTTTCAGCGTCAGCAAGACATGCAGCCATTGCAACGGCGAGGGGCGCGTGGTGGAGAACCCCTGTCCCACGTGCCGCGGCAAAGGGATGGTGCGCGACACCAAGACTCTTTCCGTAAAAGTTCCTGCCGGGGTTGAGACCGGCACCCGTCTCAAGATGACCGGGGAAGGGGGGCAGGGGACCAAGGGGGGAAGCAACGGCGACCTCTATGTGGTCATCTCTGTGAAGGAGCACCCCATCTTCACCCGTGAGGATAACGACGTCGTCTGCGAGATCCCCATCAGCTTCGTCCAGGCGGCCCTGGGATGCGAGATAGAAGTACCGACCCTTGACGGCAAGGTCTCCATGAAGGTACCCGAGGGGACCCAGTCTGGGCGGATATTCCGCCTCAGGGGCAAGGGGGTTCCCCAGCTCCAGGGCTACGGCCGGGGCGACCAGATGGTGGTCGTCAAGGTGGAGACCCCATCAAACCTCAATAAGCGCCAGAGGGAGCTCCTTGAAGAATTCGCCCGCATCAGCGGCGAGGATGCCCACCCCATGAAGAAGAACTTTTTCGACAAGGTCATGGACCTCTTCAGCTGATTCTCCTCAAGCGGTTGCGGCCGTCATTCCTTCCGGATGGCGGCCGCGCTTTTTTGTTCAACCCTCTTATTCTGTCCTTTAACTGATTCCGCTCACCCCACAAATGGATAACTCGCCTCCCGCCGGTGGATGGCTCCCTTTGCCGTAAGAACGCTGGAGTAGAGGTGGAATGCGTCGACCATGAACGGCCCGTTCGCGAAGGAGGCATTTTGCGTCAGGAAGGGGGCCACGTAACCTTCCCGATGATCCTGAAGGCGGGCCAGGGTGATATGGGGGGAGAAGGGGCGCTCGTCCGGCGGAAGTCCGGCTGCCACCACTGCCGTTTCCACCTCATGCTGGAGTTGCATGAGGGGCTCGCCGCCGTTGAGTCCCACCCAGAGAACCCGCGGGCGCCGGGGGGAGGGGAAACAGCCGACTCCGTTGAGTGTGAGGGGGAAGGGAGGCCGGGTGATTTTGACCAGTTCTCTGTGGATGGCCGCGATGACGGCATCGTCCACCTCTCCGATGAACCGCAGCGTCAGATGGAGCTGCTCCGGCGGCAGCCACCGTACGCCGGAAAGTCCCCGGCAGAGGGTTGCCACCGTCTGTTTGACATCTTCGGGGAGATCGATTGCCACGAACAGGCGCATGGGCTCTCCTTCTTTTGCCGGATCATTGCACGGCGGCGAGGTGCTTATCGCTTCCGGGAGCCCTGGCGGTGAACCTCCCTGTCGACCCTGAAATCACCGTGCCGAAGGGGGACGACAGCCGGTTCAGCCGCGCCATGAGATCTGCCCCCTTCGATCCAGTCAGTATGGCCGGCTGGTAGCGGGTCTCCCGGTAAAGGACGTTCAGGGGGATCAGGTCCACAGCACATCCGTCATCGGTGAGGGTCAGCTTCGCCATGACGCTCCGGTCGGCGGCGGTGCTCCGGCTGCCGAAGGCGAAGTTGCCGAGGCTGTAGAGGATCGGCTTTCCCCGGTAGAATTCAATCCCCTGGAGCACGTGGGGATGATGGCCGATGATGGCATCGGCGCCCGCTTCGATTGCCATCCGGGCCGTCTCCATCTGGTACTGCTTCGGGAATTCTGCCCGCTCTGCTCCCCAGTGGAACGATACCACCACGTAGTCGGCCTTTGCCCGTGCCCGTCGGACATCCTCCCGCACGTAAACGGGGTAGCCGGGGGCGGTGCCCGGCTGGATCGCAGTGGCATAGAACTCGGATGGGAAGGTGAGAGAGTAGGCGAGGAAAGCGACCCGTTTCCCCCTGGCCTGCACCACTGTTTCCCGGCGGGCGGCCGCCAGCGACGCTCCTGCCCCTGTATGGGCAATGTTGTGTCGGGCGAGGTGTGTAAGGGTATCCCGGAGCCCTTCGCCGCCGTAATCCATCATGTGGTTGTTGGCAAGGGTGAGGACCGAAAAGCCAGCCCGCTTCAATGCCGCTGCGGCAGCCGGGTTTGTGCGGAATCGGTACGTTTTTTCCCGGAACTCCGTTCCGCCTGTGGTCAGGGGCGCCTCCAGGTTGCCGATGGCGATGTCGCCCATGCGAAGCTGTCGGGCCGTTTTCACAAAGGGGTGGTCGTACCCCTTCCTGGCAAGGGAAGGGGTGGCGCTGCCGGAGAGCATGATGTCGCCAACGCAGGTCACTACGATCCCGTCGGCGCCGGAGGCTGGGATAGCAAGCGTGGCGTAAAGGATGGCAATAATAGCCGGGGTCAGGCGCATGGGGGCTCCGTAGGGGAAAAACGGTTGACTCTTCGGGGTACGAATGCTAAGAACTATAGCTTTAATGCTTGAAAAGTAAAGGACTTACCATGCTTGACCCCAAATATCTGCGGGAAAATCTCGAAGTCGTTGAACAGCGTCTTGCCACCCGTGCCGGAGGGCTGAACCTGGGCCGGTTCCGGGAGCTGGACTCCCGTCGTCGTGAGCTGCTCAGGGAGGCGGAATCCCTGAAAGCTGTACGCAATGCCGCTTCCGAAGAGATCAGCCGGATCAAGGACAAGAGCCAGGCCCAGCCCCGCATCGCTGAAATGCGAGAAGTTTCGGCAAAGATAAAAGTGCTTGATGAGGAGCTGCGGGGTGTCGATGACGAGCTTCAGATGGTCCTGTTGACGATTCCCAACGTTCCCCACGAATCGGTGCCGGTTGGCGCATCCGAGTCCGACAACCGGGAGGTGCGGAAATGGGGCGAGCCACCACGTTTCGGCTTCACTCCAAAACCCCACTGGGAGATAGGCGAAGGCCTCGGCATCCTCGATTTCGCGCGGGGGGCAAAGCTCACCGGTGCCCGCTTTACCCTTTACCGTGGGGCAGGCGCAAGGCTGGAGCGGGCGCTCGTCAATTTCATGCTTGATCTGCATACCGGCACCCACGGCTACGTAGAGATGCTTCCGCCGTTTATGGTCAACCGCGAGAGCATGACCGGAACCGGCCAGCTTCCCAAATTCGAGGAAGACCTCTTCCGCCTGGAAGGCACCGATTACTTCATGATTCCCACGGCCGAGGTGCCGGTAACCAACATCCACCGGGACGAAATCCTGAAGGGAAGCGACCTTCCCCTTTCTTACACAGCCTATACCCCCTGCTTCCGTAAGGAAGCGGGCTCTTACGGCAAGGATGTGCGGGGGCTGATCCGGCAGCACCAGTTCAACAAGGTGGAGCTGGTCAAGTTTACCCACCCGTCATCATCCTATGCAGAACTGGAGCAGCTTCTGAATAATGCCGAGGAAGTGCTTCGTCGGCTTGGCCTTCATTACCGGGTGGTGGAGCTCTGCACCGGCGACATGGGGTTCTCGGCTGCAAAGACCTACGATATCGAAGTTTGGGTTCCTGCCCAGGACACGTACCGGGAGATATCCTCCTGCAGCAACTTCGAGGATTTCCAGGCCCGCCGGGCGTCAATACGCTTTCGTGAAGACGAAAAAGCCAAGCCCGAATTCGTCCATACCCTGAACGGTTCCGGCCTGGCTGTCGGCCGTACCCTCGTGGCAATACTTGAGAATTATCAGCAGGAGGATGGGACGGTTGTGGTCCCTGAGGCCTTGAGACCCTATATGGGCGGATGTTCGGTCATAGGCCTGTAGAGGTCACGGCTAAAAAATCCGTTGCACGCCCAATTAAAGTGTGGTACATAAAACGTTCCGCTTGGATGGCTTTGCAAGTAAAAAGATGGATGTGAAGCCCCTTGCTTAGGCGGTCAAGTAGGATCGGTTGGGCTCCCGGAGGAGTGGCCGAGTGGTTTAAGGCGGCGGTCTTGAAAACCGTTGAACGAAAGTTCCGTGGGTTCGAATCCTACCTCCTCCGCCATTAATTATAATAATGAGTTTCAGGGAGAGATGGCCGAGTAGGTCGAAGGCGCTCGCCTGCTAAGCGAGTATACTGGGAAACCGGTATCGAGGGTTCGAATCCCTCTCTCTCCGCCAGTTACTGCGCGGCGGCGGTGACGCTGCCTGAGGATTGAGGAGGCATTGTGGGTTCGGTTTTAAGGTTGCTTGCCGTAGTTGCCGTTGTGACGTTTGCTCTTTCCGCGTGCAGCAAAAAAGAAGAAGCAAAAACCGAGGGAATGCCTTCTCCTCACGAGGGTGTAGCGCCGAAAAAGAAAGAGTCGGTAGTTGTTGTTCCCGACAGCGTCAAGGGTAAGTGGAAAGCGGTCAAAATCGCCGTTACCGACAAAACCGCCAACAAGGAAACCGTCTACACGGTCAATATCGGCTCGTCGCTGACGGTCCCCGATTCCGGCCTCACCATTGCGGTGGACGCGTTCCTTCCCCATTTCACAATGGATGGAACGACCTTGACGTCTCAGTCCAATGAACCGAAAAACCCGGCTGCCCAAATCCGGATTCTTGAGGGGAACAAAGAGCAGTTCAAGGGATGGCTTTTTTCCCTTTATCCGACAACGCACTCATTCAGTCATCCGAAATATGGATTTACGCTGGTGGATTTTATCCCCGCCAGTTAATACGCGCTCGTAGCTCAGCTGGATAGAGCATCAGACTACGAATCTGAGGGTCGGGAGTTCGAATCTCTCCGAGCGCGCCATAAAATCAGGGGGTTACGGTACATGCCGTAACCCCTTTGTTTTTGGTCCTTCTCCTGTCCGGACCGAACTAATTACTCTTCCTCCCCTTTGCGACAGACCGTTTCAATGTGGGCATCCATGGCTTGCCGGCCATATCTTCGGGGGAGGGAAGATGGTATAAAACATGCTTCACTACCCAGTGAAGTTTCCATATCCGATCTGGAGCATCTGTGAAATTCAAGAGTCGATACAGTCTTATTTCGTGCCTTTTTCTTGTATTAGGGGCCGTTTGCATCATCTCCTTCGCCCCTGCGGGATGCAAGCTGAATAAGGTTCAGCGGTCAGAAACACAAGCCATTGACACTGCCGAGTCAAAAAATGTCGCGAACAGCCCGCTGCCGCCGGCTAAGCCTGCTGTCCCGGAGTTCAAGCCCCTGAGCAGCGCCAAGGGCCCGGGTTCTTCCGTCAAGTACCGGGCGGGAGAGGATCCTGTGGCTGCCGCAGAGGCAGGATGGCCGGTGAAGGGCCCCAAGGTGTTGCCGGGAGCGGTTCTTCCAGCAAAACGCATTGTGGCATATTACGGCAATCCCCTTTCCAGGAGGATGGGCGCCCTCGGAGAGTACGAAAAGAATGATATGCTGCACCGCCTGAGGAGTGAGGCCGCACGCTGGGAGAAGGCAGACCCCGCGATGCCGGTGCAGCCGGCTCTCCACCTTATTGCTGTGGTGGCCCAGTCTGATCCGGGCAAAAGCGGCAAGTACCGGATGGTCATGCCGGATGATATCGTGAACCAGGTGCACGGCTGGGCCCGTGAGGCGAAAGCGCTCATGTTCGTGGATATCCAGACCGGACATGAGGACATCCGGACAATTCTCCCGCGGTTCGAGTGGATACTGAAGAATCCCGATGTGCATCTGGGAATCGACCCCGAGTTCAACCTTGTCAAAAGCGGGGCAAAACCTGGAACAAAAATAGGTACCTATGATGCCTCCGACATCAATTACGTCAGCGGGTATCTCCGGGACCTGGTGAAAACGTACAATCTTCCCCCCAAGGTGCTGACGGTCCACCGGTTTACGCAGAAGGGGGTCACCAACGCCCGTGACATAGCTCTGCGCCCGGAGGTGCAGATAGTTATGAATATGGACGGCTGGGGGGCGCCGTCCCTGAAGCGGGGTTCCTACGATAGATACATCGTCTCCGAACCGGTTCAGTATGCCGGTTTCAAGCTTTTCTACCACAATGACACCAAGAAAGGGGATCCGCTGATGACTCCCGATCAGGTGCTTAAGCTGAACCCCAAGCCGCTCTACATTCAATACCAGTGATCACGGAAGAAAGCCCGAAGCCGATGGTGCGAACTGCAGCTAAAACCTTGCGGGACGATCACTTCTGGATGGGAAAAGCCCTGCTGGAGGCGAAAAAGGCTGCCGACCGAGGCGAGGTTCCCATCGGAGCGGTAATAGTCAAGGATGGCAAAGTGATCGGGCGTGGGTACAACCTTCGCGAGGGGAAGCAGGACCCGTCTGCCCATGCCGAGATGATCGCCATTCGCCAGGCAGCGAAGCGGATGTCCGCGTGGCGGCTTAACGGCGCGGTTCTTTTCGTGACACTCGAACCGTGCCTCATGTGCATGGGGGCCATCATTCTCGCGCGGCTCGACCGGGTAGTCTTCGGCTGCTACGATCCCAAGGGTGGAGCAGCCGGTTCCCTGTATGATCTGTCCGGCGACCAGAGGCTGAACCACCGGGTTGAACTGACACCGCTGGTGAGGGAAGGCGAATGCTCCGGCATCCTCAGCAGTTTTTTTAGCGATCTTCGTATGAGAAAAAAATTGGCCCGTGAAAAAACCTAGCGACACCTTTGATGCTCTCCTGTCTATAAACACTTCTTTCTTGGTGGCCTCCCCTTAACCGTCCCGCTGTTTGCTCCTGCCACCCCTTTCGGCAATGTCAACCTAACCGGTTTCAGTATCCGATCTTGTCGAAATGCCTGCCACAAGCCGTAAAATCGCCCCTTGCGGAAGACCGGTATAGCGATTAAACTTTATGACACTGCCATTGCCCCTTTCATTACGGTGATTTATCAGAAACGCCGGTTTTTTTGCCATCCCACAACGAAACTCAAGGAGAAGAGAGAATGAAAAAGATTGGAGTTGTTCTTTCCGGATGTGGAGTTTACGACGGCAGCGAGATTCACGAGGCAGTTATCACCTTGCTGGCCATTGACCGGAATGGAGCCGAAGCGGTCTGCCTGGCTCCAGACATGGATCTTAGGGAGGTCAATCATCTGACCGGCCAGGAAACCGGCGCAACCCGTAACACCCTGGTGGAATCGGCCCGAATTGCCCGGGGGAAGATCATAAACATCGCCGAGATCACGGCGGGGGATCTCGATGCCGTCATCTTCCCCGGTGGTTTCGGCGCAGCAAAAAATCTCTGCAACTTTGCCGAGAAAGGAGCAGGGGCCGCCATTCATCCCGAGGTTGCGCGGCTCATCCGGGAGATGGCCGAGAAGAAGAAGCCCATTGGAGCCATTTGCATCGCTCCGGCCCTCATTGCCGCAGCCCTTGGGCGTGACTTCAAACCGCAAGTAACCATCGGCACCGATGCCGGCACGGCGGATGCCATTAACCAAACCGGCAGCCAGCATGTGAACTGCCCAGTCTCTGAGTTCGTGGTGGACAAAGAGCACAAGATCGTCAGCACCCCGGCCTATATGCTCGCCAATCACATCTCCGAAGCTGCCGAGGGGATCGAAAAGGCGGTCAAGGCCGTGGTCGAAATGGCGTAAGTTCTTCCGAACAAGGCTCTTCAAGGAGGAAGGACAATGAAACGTTTCACCACCGCACTCTGCTTAGCTTTGATGGTTGCCGGCGGCAGCGGCACAGCTTTGGCCGACAGCATCAAAGGGAGGCTCGGCATTACTGGTCGGCTCGGGTTTATCGCTCCCGCTGAAAATGATTTCGATGACCGCAAGCTGGAGACGGACGCCGGTTTCATCGGTGGCGGTGGAGTTATCTACGGCATTACCGACAGTCTGGCAGCCGAGATCGAAGTGACGCACACGGAATTTGATGCCGAGAATGTATCAGGTCATGATGAAGGGAATTTTGAGATAGTTAACATTTCTCTGGGGGGACAGTACCGTTTCCTGATGCCAGAGACCAGATTTGTCCCCTATGGGGGGGGCGGCCTGGATGTCCTGATCGGCAACTATACGCGCCCATCCGGTAGAGATGCCCATGTGGATACGGCGATCGGCGTTCATATAAGCGGCGGCGTTGATTACTTTTTCAACAGACAGTTGGTCTTTACCGCCGAGCTGAAGGGGATTGTCGCGCCGGAGGTGGATATGGCGGCTGAAGGGACCTCGGGGAATTTTGATCCGAGCGCCATCGTCGGCACTGTCGGGGTCCGGTATTTTTTTAATTAGCAGCACCCGGTTGGCGGGGAGGCCCATGGCTTCCCCGCCACTCCGGAATCCTTCCTTTTTTGCATTGCCACAAAAATATCACGAGCCATTTCGCACTATTGCAAATGACACTGCAACTTCCCACCCTCCACAAAGGCCAGCCACACAGCGTTCCGCGTTGCTTCACGGCAAAATCTGCTGACTTTCAAGCAAAGTTCTAAAAGTGTAGTAAAATAATATACAAGTCCGAATTGCCTGTTACTACTGAAGAAAAACCATTAAACGCGATGAGTGGGGCGCCTGGCACGATTTATGTAAAATAAAAGTGCAGATGCTGCGAAATGGAAGGGCTCGGAAGAGGACCGAATCATTTTGCGACATGACGGCTGATTCCACCGGAGATTGTCTCCGGCTCTCGTATTGCAGCGAATGGGAAAGTAGACACAGGGGTGGCATATGGACACGACAGTCATCGACGAAGCCATTGACAAGTATGTGAATGAACGGATGAAAACTGGGCAGAAGTCTGCCGCGGAGCGCCTCATTTCCTATGCATACCTGAAATATGCAGGGGATGAGCTGGCGGAATTTCTCAAAAAGGTTCGGGGCCTTTCCCGCTACTACGTCGATTTCCTTACGCTTATGGAGAACCCTTTTAAGGGGCCCGAGCTGGCTTGGCTTGCCTCCATGATAACCGTTGGGGTTGCCTCGTGCTATATGATGGGGAACGAGGACCTTCGTATTGCTGGAATCTTCATCTTCTCCGGCACGCTGGTCCATGCCTGGTCCCTGCTCCTCATGGTGGCCAAGAAGTGGCGCGATATCGGGGTGATGATCGCCATCTACCGGGAGATTATCGAGATAGTTGAGAGAGAAACTAAAACCATGGCGTAGATTACGTTTAGCCGCATAATCTACCATTCAAAGTAATTTAAGAGGGCGGCCTTCCGGGGCTGCCTTTTTTCGTGCCGTGGGATCGGAGCGGTCAGGGAAGTTCCTTCTTTTCGAAAAGGGGGAATACGCGAGAAAGCATCCAGAAGAGGACGAAGGGTACCGACCCGATCGTCAGGGCGCCGAAGAGCCCCTCCTTGAAGGTCTCCGCGTTGTGGGGCCAGATGGGGAGGTGGTAGTGCATGAACCCAGCGAAGGAGGCAGAGAAAGCCTGACCGCCGATGACCACGTTCCACCGCATCATGAAGACGCCGAAGAGCACCAGGAGCGTCCCCGCCACCGCCCGCCGGATGGTAAGTCCGGGGAGGAGGAAGAGGATGAAGGGGACCAGGTTTCCTAGCCCGTACTGGAGGATGAAGATGGCGGTGAAGTCCTTGCCGTAGATGACGCTCCGAAGGATGTCCCACGACTTCACAGCTGTGTAGCCCCGGAAGATCAGGTCGAGAAGCTCCAGGGTGATGGCGAGGACGAGGAACATGACGAGGTATTTCGACGTCATCCACCCCCCCAAGGTCATCGGGGTAGGAGAGGGGGGGATTCTTCTGCCGTCGCCGGGCCGCCATAAGTTTCCGCAGCTCCATGGTGACGATATAGGTGAGGATGCAGAGGGCGATCCCGGAGACCACCGCCGAGCAGATGAAGATGACCGGCATGAGGGGGGTCATCCAGAGGGCGTTGGCCTTCACGGAGCCGAAGATGAAGCCGGCGTAGCCGTGGAGGAAGCAGGCAACGGGGATGCCGGTGGCGGCCAGAATTTTCACCGCCTTCTCGTCCTTTTCCAGGGCTTCGTGACTCACGTCCCAGGCCCCCATGACGAGGATTGTGTAGAGGCCCATGAGGGTGGTCTCGGAGAAGGTGCGGTTCGGCTTTTGCCGCAACTCCCGGGCGGTGGCTACGAAGTATCCCCGGTAGACGAACCAGAGCTCCGAGGCGACGATCATCCCGTAGGTGAGGAAGACGATGCCGAAGGCGGCAATGGCCGAGGTGAAATGGGGAGTCATGAGAACATGGTGGTTGCGCAGGGGCTGCTGGAGGTGCAGAAGCAGCGGCATGGGGGCGCAGGGGAGCAGCGCGAAGGAAAAGACCAGGGAGAAGCGGGCGATCTCCTTCAGCTTCGTGACGCCGAAGACGTGGTAGAGGGATGATAGCACGAAGGCCCCGGCCACCAGACCCGTGAGGAACGGGTACATGACGATCTGGATGGTCCAGTAGATGTACTCGTTGGGATAGACGAAGAGTTCCTTGACGGTCCAGGCTTCCCCATGCACCATGGCTAGCGCACCTCCTTGGACAGGCCGATGTAGTAGACCTGGGGCTTGGTTCCGTACTCTTCCTTGAGGATGCCGACACGCTCGGTCATGATAATCCTGGTGACCGGGTCATCGGGGTCCCTGAGATTGCCTATCTGCCGGGCGCCGAAGGGGCAGGCGTCCACGCAGGCCGGCTTCATCCCCTTGGTGATACGGTGGTAGCAGAAGTTGCATTTCTCAGCCACCTTGTGGATCGGATGGAAGAAGCGGACCCCGTAGGGGCATCCCATTATGCAGTAGCCGCAGCCGATGCACCACTTCCGGTCCACCAGCACCACGCCGTCGGCGGTGGCGTAGGTGGCCCCCACGGGGCAGACCTGGACACAGGGTGGGTTTTCGCACTGGTTGCAGAGCTTCGGCACGAAGAAGGCCTTTTCGATCTCCTCGTCCTGCACATCCCGGTATTTACCCTCACCCACCTCGATCTTCTTCGTGGTGAAACCGTCCCTGGCCCCCTTGGGGGAGTCGATGAGCACGTCGCCGTCCCTTTTCACCACGTAGCGCTCGACCCAGGTGCGGGAAACGTTGGCCCCGTAGGGGACTTCGTTCTCCAGCTTGCACGCCTTGACGCAGAAACCGCAGCCGACGCATTTGTAGGCATCCACCAGGAAAGCCCAGCGCAGCTCCGGCCTGGCCGCCAGGAGTAGTTTCGGGTCGATCAGCTCCAGGGCTGCCGCAGGCACCGCCATGCCGGCCACCACGACCATGCTCCCCTTGAGAAACTCACGTCTATTCATGGCGTTTCAGCTCCTCCAGGTTCGGGTGGTGGGGGTCGTGGCAGAGGCTGCATTCGGCCCCGGAATTATGATTCTCGGGGTCTATGCCGCGTATTGCCGCTCTGGTACTTGAGGGGGTGGAGAGCTTTGCATGGCACCGGATGCAGAGCCGGCGGCTGCGGTCGATGGTGAGGGTCGGGGGGGCCTTGGGATGGTTGAAAGCCGGGCCATGGCAATCTTCGCAGGGGATAATCCCATGGGGCGAGCGGCCGATGCTTGCCACCGTCCCGGCGTGGCATTCCTTGCAGTAGGCATTGGTCCTGTATTTGACGGCGACTTGCCGCCACTCTTCTTCGTTGCCCTGACGATGCCAGCCATACATGTAGCCCCGCTCTCCGATGCCGAAATCCGCAGGTACAACGAAGGCCCGAACCGCCAGGATGACAATGACGAGGGCGATGGCCACGAACAGGGGGCGAAAGACATGACTTCTCACCGGGATGCCTCCTTCCGGGTTTCAGCGCTCCGGATTCTTCCCGAAAGGGTGGTAATCACGGGCTGCCCCCGTCATCACGCAGGGCCCGGAGCGAGTCGAGTATGGTCGCAGGTTCCAGGCGTCGGGTATAATCGGCATCAACGAAGGAAAACCTGATCGTCATGTCCCGGCCGATGACAAAGGTGCCGGGGAGTGGGAGTTCCCATGAACTGTCGCCATTGTACTGCGCAAGATCGATGCCTAAGCCCAGGTAGATCCGGCGCATTTCGGCACCCAGCGGGTAGACGAGGCCATAGCTCTGCGCAACGTGGTTCCCCTCGTCGCTCAGGACTTCGTATTCGAGAAAATTTTTGAGTAGGGTCGCCTGGGACTTGTCGGGTGTCTGGGGTGAAACGGCAAGAAGCTCGCCCCCGAGGTGCTTGATCTGGGGGAGGATTTTCTGGTAGGCCCGCAACTGCAGGCTGCAATACGGTCACCAGGCTCCACGGTAGAAGGTAAGAACAATCGGCCCCCTGGCGAGAACTGTTGAGAGGCGGATTTCCCGGCCGACGGCGTTGGGAAGGGTGAAATCGGGTGCAGTAGCTCCCCTGGGCGCAACCCGTCCCATTATCCCGGAACGGATGATTTCATCCGCAGAACGCTCCAGTGCTGCGGCAACGCCGGGAGGAGCCGAAGCCAGAAAGTTTTGCCGCAGATTGTCCAGCTCTTTCTGCAGCTCGATGGTGAAGGTCGTCCCGTTGCCGTTCATGGGCGATTCCTGTCAGGCTGCCCGAGGGATGTTGTTTTCCCGCCGGCGCCGTTCCGGCCCCGTATATTCACCCTTGCCATGCCGGAGCTGATCGCTGCCGACGGTCACCCAGCCATCGCTGCGATAAAAGGCGGAAATTTTCCCAGCCGCAATGTATTCGCCCAGGCGCCACGCTTTGACCATGTCGTAGGAATCGTCCTTATACCTGACCCGTATGAGCATCCGTGCCACCTCCTGAAAAGGTCTTGGCGGAACAACCGGTTATGTCACATTCTAGCAGCGTCCCGGTGAGTGTCAAACAGCAGGTGTGGAGGACGAATGCCAAGGCCTGCCGGGGGGAGGTTCTCAGACCCGCTCCTGGCCGGTATCCATCTCTTCGTTTGGCGCGAAGCCCCGCCGCATGGTGTTTTCGGTCACCACCCGCGGGTCCATGAAGTGGAGGAGGTAGTCCGGCCCCCCCGCCTTGGTGCCGGCCCCGGACATGCGGGAGCCGCCAAAGGGCTGGCGCTCCACCAGGGCGCCAGTGATGCCGCGGTTCAGGTAGAGGTTCCCCACCCGGAACTCCCGCCGGGCCTTTTCCAGGTGGGCGGGGCTGCGGCTGAAAACCCCTCCCGTGAGGGCGAACCGGGGGGAGTTGGCCCAGCGGATGGCTTCGTCGAAGTCTGTGGCCCGCATCACGGCCAGCACCGGGCCGAAGATCTCCTCCTGGGCTATGCGGTGCCCGGGACGGATGCCGCCGATGATGGTCATGGGGACGTAATACCCCTCCCCCTCCGGCACCGGCCCTTCGTAGAGGAGCTGCCCCTCCGTTTTCCCCACCTCGATGTACCCCCTGATCCTCTCCATGGCCTTGCCATCGGCAACCGCCCCCATGAAGTGGGCCGGGTCTTCGGATGGGCCAACCGTGGTGGCCCGGGCCATGGCCACGAGCCGCGCTACGAACCGGTCATGGATGGCGTCCAGGACAATGACCCGTGAGCAGGCCGAGCACTTCTGCCCCTGGAACCCGAAGGCCGAAGCGAGCACCTGGGGGCCTGCCTCGTCCAGATCGGCGTCGTCGTCGATGATGATGGCGTTTTTCCCCCCCATCTCGCAGATGACCTTCTTCACGTTGGCCTGCCCCGGCTGGACCCTGGCGGCCCGTTCGATGATCCGCAGGCCCGTTTCCAGGGAGCCGGTAAAGGCGATGAGGCTCACTTCCGGGTGGTCCACCAAATAGTCCCCCATGATGGCACTGGATCCCGGTGTGTAGTTGAATACCCCTGGAGGGAGCCCCGCCTCCCGGAAGAGCTCCGCCAGGCATCGGCCCATGAGGGGGGTGAGCCCCGACGGCTTGTAGACCACGCAGTTGCCGGTGACAATGGCCGCCGCAGTCATGCCGGTGCTGATGGCCAGGGGGAAGTTCCAGGGTGCTATGACTGCCGCCACTCCCTTCGGCTCGTAGAGGTAGTGGTTCAGCTCCCCCGGCGCGTGGCCGAGCCGCCGGGGTTCTCCCAGGCGGATCATCTCCCGGGCGTAGTATTCGAGAAAGTCGATGGCCTCGGCCACGTCGGCGTAGGCCTGGTCCCACTGCTTGCCGATCTCCAGGATCTGCCGGGCGGAAAGTTCGAAAATCCGCTCACGCGCCGCCGCGGCTGCCCTGAGGAGGTGGTCGGCCCGAACCCGGGGGGAGGTATCACGCCAGGCCGGGAAGGCGGCCTTGGCTGCGGCGATGGCGTCACCCACCGCTTTCGTGCCGGCCTGGCAGATCTGCCCCAGCACTTCGGAGGGGCGGTTGGGGTTCACGGTGGGGAGAAGCTCGCCGGTCGCGACATCCCTCCCGTTGATGAAGAGGGGACAGGTTTCCCCGAGCCGGCTCCGCACACGGGCCAGCGCCTCCGGGAAGGCAGCCCGGTGGTCCGCCCAGGTGAAATCCGCCATCGGCTCGTTTTTGAAGGGAACGAGGCCGTCGGGCCCCGTCTGCTCCTTTTCCGGCCGTGCGCTGCGGGCGGCCCGCTCCCGCTCCGCCGCCGCGGCCGGGTCTTCCAGGAGCTGCTCGATGCGGGCCTCCCCGGCAAAGCTCCGGCGCAGGAACGATTCATTGGCAGTGTTCTCCAGGAGCCGGCGCACCAGGTACCCCATCCCCGGCACCATGTGGCCGTAGGGGGCGTAGAGGCGGACACGCCCCGCCACCTTGAGGATTCCCTTACGGACCGGCTCGGCCATGCCGTAGAGGAGCTGGAACTCGTAGCGGTCGTCGGGCACGTCCAGCTCCCGGGCCAGCTCCATGACCGCGGCAATGGTGCGGATGTTGTGGGAGGCGCAGGCGAAGTGGCAGATTCCGTGGTTTTCCAGAATCTTCCGGGCCTGGCGCTCGAAGGCGGCGTCGCTTTCGGCCTTGATGGTCCGGACCGGCACCTCCCAGCCGTTCTGCCCGGCCTTCACGGTTTCGTAGTCCCAGTAGGCCCCCTTCACGAGGCGGATTGATATCCGGACATCCTTTTCCTTTGCCCAGGCAAGAAGGGCGTCCAGGTCCCGGTCCGTATCCTTCAGGTAGGCCTGGAGCGCGATCCCCAGGTGGGGGTAGCCGGGATGCTCCAGCCTGAGGCGGCGATAGACTTCCAGTGTTATATCCTTGAAGCGGTACGATTCCATGTCGATGCAGAGAAAGCCGTTCACCGCCATGACCCTGCGGAAGATGCGGCGCATCCGGTTCAGGATGGCGGCCACCGACCCCTCGAAATCCTGGGGATTGGCCAGGCAGAAGAGGGCGGTGGGCTTTACAGCGATGTTCACTTTCGGGGCGTGTCCCCAGTCGAGGGCCGGGTCTCCGCCGGTGCCCGGGAGCCCCTGCCACTGTTCCTGCTCCGCCTGGAGGGCATCCAGAAGCTCAAGGTAGGTGTTAGTGTAGTTCTCGGCCTCCTCCTCGGAGAGGGTCGCCTCCCCCAGGACATCCACCACGGCGGCAAAGCCGTCCTTCCTCAGTTTCCCCAGGTTCTTAACCGTCTCCTTCGTGGTCTCCCCCACGATGAACTGGCGGGCCATCTCCTCGATGTTGGCGGTGAGCACCTTGTTCAGCACCGTGCCCCCGAAGGAGCCGAGCATCCCCGCCACCCTGGCGCCAGCGGCCATGAAGGGTGGCATCTCCCGCTCATCCCCGAAATACTCCCGGATATGCTCCGTCAGGAGTTTCCCCGTGGTGAGAGAGGGGAACACGTCCACGAAGCGGAACATCTGCACCTTGAACTGCTCGTTCCCCATGCTCCAGTCCATCATCTTCCCCATCCAGCTCCCCTTGTCGAAAAGGGAGGGCTTCTCACCGGCGATGCCGGCGAAAAATTCCCTGCCGCGATTGATGATCCGTGCGTTCAGTTCGCTGCTGTGCATGGCGTGCTCCTTGGCTCGGGTCACCGATGGGTAAGCTCGTCCGGATTGTCGGGGGGATGCCGGACTCCACGGTGTCCTTTTGAAAAAGCATGAGTGGTGCTATAAGGGTACAACCATTGTAGTCCGGCCTGACGATGATGCAACGGGAGGGAAAACGAGTGTCAACCTTGACGTATGACGACTTGCGGGAAGCGCTCCGCACCCTTGGCCTCGGCGACCGCGCCGGCCTCAAGGAAATAAAGGCCCGGCATCGGGAGCTGGTAAAAAAGTACCATCCCGATGCCGGCAATATGGCCGATCCAGAGCGGATTCGCCGGATCAACGCCTCATACCGGATACTCGCCGACTACGTCGGCGCCTACCGGTTTTCCTTCACCGAAGAGGAGTTCTACATCCAGTGCCCCGAGGCGCGGATCCGGATGCAGTTCGCGGACGATCCTCTCTGGGGGAAGGGTTAGCTCACTGCTCTTCCTCCACCTTCTTCCTTTCAAACCAGCCGTACACCGACGGGATGACAAGAAGCGTCAGCAGGGTCGACGTTACCAGCCCACCGACCACCACCGTTGCCAGCGGCTTCTGGATTTCGGAGCCGGTGCCCCCGGCCAGGAGCATGGGGATCAGGCTGAAGATGGCGATGGATGCTGTCATCAGCACCGGCCGCAGGCGGTCGGCAGCCCCTTTCCGGATGGCCTCCTCCAGTTCCAGCCCCTCCTCCCGCAGTTGTGAAATCCGCGACACCAGCACCAGGCCGTTCAGGACGGCAACGCCGAAGAGGACCACGAACCCCACCGAGGCCGGCACCGACAGGTACTGTCCGGAGATGAAGAGCGCGAAGACTCCGCCGATGAGGGCGAACGGCAGGTTGGCGATGACCAGGAACGCCAGGCGGATCGACCGGAAGGTGACGTAGAGGAGGAGCAGGATCAGGCCGATGGCCACCGGCCCGATGATCATCAGCTTCTTCATGGCCCGCTGCTGGTTCTCGAACTGACCGCCCCAGGTGAGGTAGTAGCCGGGGGGAAGCTTCACTTCTTCCCGGATCTTCTGCTTCGCCTCGGCCACGAAGCCGCCGATGTCCCGGCCGGTTATGTTCATCTCGATACCGATGCGGCGCACCCCGTCCTGGCGGCTGATCTGCACCGGCCCTTCCACCATCTTCACCTCGGCCAGCTGCTGGAGGGGGACGTTGACCCCGGTCCTGGTGGTGATCATCAGGTTGTTGATGGCGTCCAGGGAGTTCCGCTTCTCCTCCGGCAGGCGCACCGTGATGTCGAAGCTGCGGTTTTCCTCGTAGAGTTGCGATGCCGCCTTGCCGGCAACGGCGATTTCGATTACTTTCTGCACATCGCTGATGTTGAGGCCGTAGCGGGCGATCCGCGTCCGGTCGATAGTTACGGTCAAGTACGGTTGGCCGGAGATTTTTTCGGCGTTCAGATCGGTGCCTCCCCTGATGGTGGAGAGCACCTTGGCGATCTCCTGGGATTTGGCGCTGAGCACGTCGATGTCGTCGCCGAAGAGCTTGACGATCAGCTGTGCCCGGGTCCCGGCCACCAGTTCGTCGATGCGGCACTGGATCGGCTGGCTGAAGCCGAAGGTGATGCCGGCTACGGACTCCAGGGACTCGCGCATCTCGTTGGTGAGCTCTTCCTTGGTGATGTCCCGCGGCCACTCGTCCTTCGGTTTCAAAATCCCCACGTAGCCGGTCTTGTCCGACCCCCTGGTATCCAGGGCCACGCCGGTCTGGCCGGTCCGCGACACAATCGTTCCCAGCTCGGGGAACTGCTTCAGCTTCTGCGCGACCCGCTGGTTGACCTCCATGGCCTTGTCCAGGGAGACGCCGGGGAGCATGGAGACATCCATGTCAAAGGAGCCTTCATCCATGGTCGGGATGAACTCCGTCCCGAGCCGGGTCACCATGACGAGGGAGACCACCAGGAGGGTTCCGGCCACCCCGAGCACCACCCGCCGCTTGTTCATGGCGTATTCGAGGAGCGGCAGGTAGATCCGGTGGGCCCGTTGCATGATGAAGCTCTCTTTTTCCGGCTCCGGCTTCAGGAAGAGGTTGCAGAGCACCGGGATGATGAAGATGGAAAGGAGCAGGGACGCCAGGAGCGCAATGGCCACGGTGATGGCCAGGGGGCCGAACATCTTCCCTTCGATCCCCTCCAGGGCCAGGATCGGGATGAAGGTGATGGCGATGATCATTTCACCGAAGATGCTCGGCTTTCTCACCTCCATGACCGCCCTGAGAACCGTCGTCAGCTTGGGATGGCGTTCTCCCCCTTCGCTCAGGTGCCGCTGGACGTTCTCCACCTGGATGATGGTGGTGTCGATGATCATCCCGATGGAGATGGCGAGCCCCCCTAGGGACATGAGGTTGGCGCTGATCCCCGTGAGCCTCATGACGATGAATGTGGCCAGGAGGGAGAGGGGGAGGGCGATAAGGACCACGACGCTCCCCCGGATGCTGTTCAGGAGCAGGTACAGGACGATCAGCACGAGGATCGACCCTTCGATGAGCGCCTTGTTGACCGTTCCGACGCTGGCCTTGACGATGTCGCTCCGGTCGTAGAAGGGAACGATCCTGATCCCTTCCGGCAGCACGTTGTTCTCGTTGATCTCCTTCACCTTCGCCGCCACCTGGCGCACCACCTCGCGGCTGTTGGCGCCACGCAGCATCATGACGATGCCGCCGACGCACTCATCCTTGCCGTCCTTCATGGCGGCCCCCATCCGGACCGCCTCCCCAACCTTCACCTGGGCCACGTCGCGGATAGAGGTGGGAGTTCCCCCCGCCGACTTGAGGACGATGTTCTCGATGTCGCTCACGTCCTTGATGAGGCCGACGCCGCGGACGATGTACTGGTCCGTCCCCCGCTCCAGGAGGTTGCCCCCCACGTTCTCGTTGTTGCTGCCGATGGCGGTGTAGACGTCATCCACGGTGACGCCGTACTTCAGGAGCTTTTCCGGGGCTACGAGCACCTGGTACTGCTTGAAATAACCGCCGAAGGAGTTGATCTCGTTGACCCCGGCAACGCTCTTCAGCTGTGGTGTCACGATCCATTCCTGGATGGTCCGCAGGTTGGTCAGGTAGGCGATCTTCTGCTGGGGGTCCCGGGGCATCTTTCCTTCCAGGGTGTACTGGTAGACCTCCCCCATGGCGGTGCCGATGGGCCCCATGGCGACCTCGACCCCCTTCGGCAACTTCTCCCGGGCCTCCGCCAGACGCTCGAACACCAGCTGCCGGGCGAAGTAGATATCCACGTTGTCCTTGAAGACGATGGTGACGATGGAGAGGCCGAACTTGGTGACCGAGCGCATCTGCTCGATGTCGGGGAGCCCCCGCATGGCCATCTCGATGGGGTAGGTGACGTTCCGCTCGATTTCGATTGCCGACAGGCCGTCGGCGTGGCTGACCACCTCCACCTGGATGTTGGTCACATCGGGAAAGGCGTCGATGGGGAGCTTCGCGTAGGAATAGAGCCCCGCGACGATGATCACCAGCGCCGCGAAGAGGATCATCCCCTTCTGCCGCAGGGTGTAGGCTATTATTTTTTCCAGCATCGAATTCCCTCGCATTGTAGGGGCAAACCTTGTGTTTGCCCTGAATCCGGGCGATCACAAGGATCGCCCCTACGGGTCGTTGTCTCAGTGGCCGTGTTCATCCGTCATCTCACCCTTCTTGAGCTCCGATTTGAGGATGAAGGAGCCCTTGACGGCGTAGTTTTCCCCCTCCGCCAGCCCCGACACGATCTCCACCAGGCCGCCGGCAGCCCGCCCGGTCTGCACTGGACGGGCCGCGAATTCATCGCTCCCCTCCGCCACGAAAACCACCTTTTCCCCGTCCAGATCCTGCACGGCATCCTCGGGAACCGCCAGGACCGGCGGCGCGTCGGCAGCCAGGGCCAGCTCCACGGAGGCGAACATCTCCGGCTTCAGCTTGCGCCCCGGATTGGCCACCTCGACCCTTGCCTTGACCGTGCGGGTCGCTTCGTCCACCAGGTCGGCGATGTAGGTGATCCGCCCTTTCAGCTTCAGCTCGGGAAAGGCGCTTACGGTTACCGCTGCCGGCTGGCCCCGGTGAACCTTGGCCAGATCCTTTTCGTTGATGTCCACCATCACCCAGACCGACGAGAGGTCGGCCACGGTGTAAAGGCTTGTGGAGGGGTCGGCCAGCTCGCCGACGATGGCGTGCTTTTCTGTGATGATGCCGCCTATGGGGGAGCGGACCGGCAACAGCGGCTTCCGGTGGTTGGCGTTTTTGATGTCGGACGGTGCGACGCCGTAGAGGGAGAGGCGCTCTTCATCGGTGTGCAGCTCCGTCCTGGCCATTTGATAATCGGTCTCCGCCTGGAGGATATCCTTGCGGGCCGCAATCTTCTTCTCCACAAGGGCCTTGATCCGGTCCATGCTGGACTGGGCCAGGGCAAGCCGTGTTTTCGACTGGCGGTAGCGGTTCAGGGCCTCGCCCAGTTCGACGCTGTCCAGGGTTGCCAGGGGCTGGCCGGCGGCGACGGCGTCACCGAGGGATGCCCGGACGCTGACGATTTTGCCGGCGATGCGCGGCGAGACATGGGCGATGCGGTCGGCGTTGGCCTCCACCTTGCCGGTGGCGCTGATTACGCCGGCGAGCCGCTGCTTTCCGGCCGCGGCGACGGCCACGCCGTTTTGCTTCTGCGCCTCGGCGGCCATTTTGACCAGCCCTTCCCCGCCGTGCTCGTCATGACCTTCGTGACCTTCCTTTTCACCCCCGTGCTCCTCGCTTTCATGGTGGCCGGCTTCTTTCGTTTCGGCGGGTTCGCCGCCGGTCATATGGGCAGAACGATAAATGAAGGCACCCCCGATGGCCAAGGCCAGGATAATGCCGATGATGATTCCTTGTTTCCGGTTCACTGCGCACCTCCGCTGGTTTTGTTCTGGAAATCGATTCCCACCGAGGCTTCGAGCCGCGCCAGGGCAGTCTGCCGCTCGGCCAGGGCGGCGAGGTAGCCGTCATGGACTTCGATGTATTTCTTCTGCTCTTCGATCACCGGGAGGATTCCCGCCTCGCCTAGCTGATAAGCCTCCCGGGTCAGCTTCAGGTTCTCCTCCAGCTGGGGGAGGATGCTGCCTACGTAGAGGTCGAGGGCCTTATCCGCCGCCGTCAGGCGGGCATAGTCCCCTTCGACCTCCCTGGCCACGCCGGCGCGGGCGAATTCCAGCCGGTGCCCGGCGCCCTGCTCCCTGGCCCTGGCCTCGCGGATGCCGGCCTGGTTCCGGTCGAAGAGTGGGATCGGAATCGAGAGTTTTATCCCCACGAGGTTGTCGCGGGTTTTCTCCTCGCCGAGGCCGGTGGCATCCACGCTCCGCTCGTGGGTGTAGCCGACTCCCAGGGTCACGTTCGGAATCCGTTCCGCCTCGGCCAGGGCCACTGCGGCATCACGCCCGGCGCGGGCAGCCCGGAGGGCCTTCAGGTCGGGGCGGTTTTCCAGGGCGAGGCGGGTCAGCTCGGCGGGGGGGATGGCAAGGTGGTGCCGTTCGGGAGAACCTTCGAAGCCGACGTCATCGCCGGCCGGGAGCCCCAGCAGGGCCCGCAGCCGGGCCTGAAGCGGATCTAGCCCGCGTTCGGCCTCGATCTTGCGCCCCTCGCTCCGGGCTACCTCCACCCGGGCGAGATTCACCTCCAGTTCCGGGATATCCCCCGCCGCCAGGCGCTCCTGCGTTATCTCCAGCAGTTTTCCGTTCAGCTCCACGGCCCGCAGGGCCAGCTCCCGCCGCTTTTGCGCCAGCATGAGCTCGGCAAAGGTACTCTTCACCTCCAGGGCGAGGAGCCGCTCCCGGTCGGCAATCTGCTGGAGGACTTCCTCCAGCTCCCGCTCGGCAACGGCCCGGCGCTTGGCCCGCTTGCCGACGGTGGGGAGTTCCTGGGAAAGGCCGATGGACGCGGTATTCTCGTCGGAGCTGCCGGTCATGGCGCCGGTGTCGGCCGACAGATCCAGGGTGGGGTTGGTGAAGAGCGCGGCCCGCTCCACCCCGGCCCGGGCCACCTCTTTTTCGGCGCGCAGCGCCTGCAACTCGCCATTGTTGGCCAGGGCGTACTCGACGGCCCTGGAAAGATTCAGCGGGTGAACTTCGCCGTAAGCCCCCCGGGGGACAAGGATTGCGGCTGCCAGGAGCAGATGGACTGCTCCGGACACGAAGCGATATGCTCGCATCAGGACAGAACCTCCTTATGGATTTATTCGGTTTCAGTTGGATTTCGGGATTAAAAATGGTGCTGGTGAGGTTTCGGCGAAGAGCGCACGAATATCCCCTGGGGCCGTGGAGGCCGCTGCTTCAGCACATTATGCCGTCAGCTGGGGAGGGACGAAGATGGGGCGATAAACGTCGGGCGGAGCGTTGAGATGTTCCGGGGACGACAGGCTGATGACCAGGGGGGAATAGGACAGGAGTGCCCCCTGGCTGTTCAGGGGGGCGTGGCATGGGCATGAGAGGCAACTGCCGCAATGATCGGAAGAGGATTCGTCTTCATCGGGGCAGCAGGGGGCGTCTCCCCCGCAATTTGCCTTGGCGGCCGCTTCATCGGCCGTGCCGCAGGATGTTTCAAGGGCGTGACCCGCGTCCCGGGCGAAACAAAGGCCGTTGCCCGCCATGACCGCAACGGCCACGAGGAGCACAACTGCAATTATTCTCTTGAACGGGTGAGTTCGCATAGGGCCGGGCCATGTTTTCATTAAGTTGAGTGATGATAGCCGTGCGTTGTTGAGCATGTCAATAGGCAATTCGCAAGTCATAGTTGCCCGGGCGTTTTGCCGTTGTTCTTCATGGCCCGCCGGTTGACACGGGTGAATTTCATGGCATTACTTCCTCAGTGGTTGACAAATCAACCGTCACTGCACCGGATATGGCTGAAGTGCGGTCAGTAGCTCCCGGCAGATGCCGGCCAGTCCTGAAGAATATCATGTAACGCCTGTAGAATATTCCCCACCAGCGACCGCCCGTCCTTTTCGGTTAAACACGATATAACGTGAAATCAAATAGATAGATGCATGGCACGGCTCGTGTAATGCCATGAACCATCATCCCGGAATCCAGGAGAAATCATGACATCACGCCTGGCAATCGGCTTCGTCCTCTTCGCCACGCTGGCGCTCCCCTGGGGGGCCAGGGCCGAAGAAGCAAAATCTTTCGAAAATCTTCCGCAGCTTGTGGAAACCGCCCTGACCAACAACCCCGAGCTGAAGGCGTCGGAGGCCCAGTGGGAGATGTTCCGCAATCGCGTGGTGCAGGCGGGCGCCCTCGAAGACCCGATGCTCATGCTCAAGCTCCAGAACTTCCTGATTCGAGATCCCTTGAACTCCGGGCGGGACCCCATGAGCCAGCGGGTGATCGGCATATCGCAGCAGCTTCCCTTCTGGGGGAAGCGCGATCTGAAGACCGAAGTGGCAAAGCAGGAAGCCGAGGCCCTCAAATGGCAGGTGGAGGAGCGGAAGCTGGAGCTGGCCCGGATGGTAAAGGAGACGTACTACCAGATCTTCATGACCGACAAGGATCTGGAGATTATCGGAAAGAACATCCGGATCATGGATGATTTCATCGCCCTGGCCGAAACGAAATATTCGGTGGGGCAGGGAGCCCAGCAGGATGTCTTCAAGGCCCAGACTGAGCGCTCGAAGATGCTCAGCATGAAGATTACCCTGGAGCAGCAGCGCCGTACCCTCCAGGCGACCCTCAACACCCTCCTGTTCCGCCCCGCCGAGACGCCGGTGGGGAGCATCGCAGACTTCGAACTGAAGCCCCTGGCCTGGTCGCCGGAGCAGCTCCGGGACATGGCCGGGGAAAACCGGCCGCTGCTCAAGAGCGTCCGCGCCCGGATCGAGGGGGGAAAGGCGGGGCACCGCCTGGCGGAGAAGGAGTTCTTCCCCGATGTGAACGTCTCCTTCGAGTACATGCAGCGGGATCCGGCCATGGCCGACCCCGGGTACGACATGTACGCCCTGGGGTTCACCTTCAACCTCCCGGTTCAGCGGGCGCGGCGCCACGCCATGGTTCGCGATTCATCGGCGGGGATTGCCATGGCCGAGGCGGAGCTTAATACCGTGAACAACGCCATAAATCTGGGGATTGCCGACAACCTGGCCCGGATGGAGCAGCGGGAGAAGCTTGCCGGGCTTTTCAAAACCGGGATCATCCCCCAGGCGGAGCAATCCCTGGAGTCGGCCACCATCGGCTACCGGGTCAGCAAGGTAGATTTCCTCACGCTGCTGGACAACCGGCTGACCCTGTACAACCTGGAGCGCGAGTATTACGAGTCCCTGGCCGAGTACCAGATGCGCCTCGCCCAGCTTGAGGCCCTGGTGGGCAAGGAACTGCAGGAGTAGGGCTTGCCGGGCAGGGGATGAGATTTTCCAATAAACCGTGAGGTATTGATCATGAAATTGAGCGCGAAGGTTGCCATTGCGGTGGCGGTGCTGCTGGCTGCGGCAGGGGGGGGCTACTACCTGTGGCAAGGGCGGCAGGGGGAAACCGCAAAGGGGGAGAAGACTTCCAAGGGGGAGGTGCTCTACACCTGTCCCATGC
>MTLE01000365.1_pt1 | contig 37096 bp, 35 predicted proteins | sample 1982461 | NCBI WGS metagenome assembly MTLE01 (sample SAMN05712605, study PRJNA340218) | biofilm metagenome | isolation source: sample SPL anode biofilm adapted to -200 mV | place: USA | collected 2012-02-03
GTTCAAGTCCAGGTGGGCCCATCAGAAAAGGCGATCTGCCCCGCAGGGGTAGGTCGCCTCCTCTATTTATAAGGCCCACCTGGACTTGAACCGGAGTGGGCGCCGAGCGCATGCGAGGAAGAGCGCCCAGGGATGGGCGCGGAAGCCCACGGAGGCGGGCTGTAATGCTGAGGCAGGATGCCGAAGCATGGAAGCCAAGTCCAGGTGGGCCCATTAGAAAAGGCGATCTGCCCCGCAGGGGTAGGTCGCCTCCTCTATTTATAAGGCCCACCTGGACTTGAACCGGAGCTCCGGCGCGACCCCATGGGAGCGCGAATCGACGGGGATGTCGATGCAGGATTGAAGGGCAAGTCCAGATGGGCCCCGGCCTGCCTCACAGGCTCAGATACTCGATGGCAGAGTAGTCGACCTTGCCTTCATCGTCGACGAGCGATGCGTTCGCGTGCACATATTCCACCAGGCCAATGAACATCTCGTGCGACCCGGTGACGACTGAACCGCTGACACGGCACTCGATCGAGACGGGGCAGTCGAGCAGGATGGGTGCGTCGACCTTGACTCCGTCTCCGATGCGCAGGCCAAGGGCCGCCAGTTTGTCCCCATCGCGCCCGCTGTGCGAACCAAGGTACTCCCACGCCGCCTTCATCGATGCCGGCACGAGATTGACAACAAAGACGCCAGTCTCCTTGATGATGCCATAGGAGTGCCGGGATGGCACGATACCGACCATCACCATGGGCGGGGCATAGCTGCAGTTGCACGCATACACAACTGCCAGGGCGTTGTTCCTGCCCGCCTTGTCCCGGCACGATACCAGTACAGGCGTGCGCGGATTGAGCGCCGAGCGGAGAATCGCCGGCTTCTTCTCGTTCATGTTTCGCTCCCATTTCTGCTGCGCATACGCATCCAACCTGCCGGATGCCTCATTGCTGTCGCGGATATGGCCATGCCATGATTCCGCCTTCAATCACCCTGACATTCTGCCATCCAGGTGACTCGACCGCAAGCGCGGCTTGGAACCCGCAGCCAAGCCTCCATGCGATATGCTTTTATCGAATATAATAAGCATTTGCCCATAATGCGTCAATATGGTATATTCACCTCCGGCATGCACCGTATCCGGAGGAAGAGAAGCAGATGCCTGACATACTCATTGCCAGCGGCAAGGGTGGCACGGGAAAGACAACCGTCTCAACCAACCTTGCGACGTTGCTCGCCGAACGCGAGCCAGTTGTACTCGTCGACCTGGACGTGGAAGAGCCCAACTCCGGACTCTTCCTGAGAGGCGCCGTGGAAATTTCCCGCGAGACACGAAGCAAGATGATCCCCGAATGGCAGCCCGATATCTGCACCAGCTGCGGCATCTGCCAGAGCGTCTGCAATTTCCACGCCGTCATCAGGCTGGGCACAAAGATCATGGTTTTTCCCGAGCTGTGTCATGGCTGCTACGCCTGTTCGGAATTATGCCCGGTCGACGCGCTGCCGATGCGTCCCATCCGGATGGGCGAGACCACTCGCTTGCAGCTGGACAAGCTTACCTTCATCGAGAGTCGGCTCGACATAGGGCAGGAACAAGCGGTTCCCTTGATCGCGCAGACCAAAGCCATGGTGGCCGAAACGATTCATCAAATCCGTTGCAGGATCTACGACGCGCCGCCGGGAACGGCGTGCCCGGTCATCGAGGCGGCCAAAGACGCCGACGCGGTCATCCTGGTCACGGAACCAACCCCTTTCGGTCTCAACGATCTGCAGCTGGCGGTACAGACTATGCGCCACCTGCACAAGCCACTGGCGGTGGTCATCAACCGTTCGGGTGTGGGCAACGACGAAGTGGAGGCGTACTGCGCCGCCGAGGGCGTGGCCGTGCTCGCGAAGCTGCCAAACGACCGGCGCGCCGCGGAGCTGTACTCGCGCGGCGAGCGCATCCATACGGTGCTGCCCGCCTTCCGGGCGGAACTGGAGAAGATCGCCGCCTTCGTGCGCGGCTTGCCGGAAGGAAGGCCCGCATGAAAGAAATCGTAGTGATTTCCGGCAAGGGTGGCACAGGCAAGACTTCGATAACAGCCTCGTTCTCCGCCCTCGCGGCCGGCGACCTCGTGGCCGCAGACTGCGATGTCGACGCCGCGGACATGCATATCCTGCTCAAACCGGACAAGGCAACATCGGTCGACTTCTACAGCGGAGAGACGGCGGTCATCGATCCGCAGGCATGCATCGCATGCGGGCGCTGCCAGGAAGCCTGCCGGTTTGGCGCCATACACGTCTCGGGAACCGTCTACGCTGTAGACCGGCTGGATTGTGAAGGATGCGGCTACTGCGCCCGCATCTGCCCGACCGAGGCAATTGCCAACCTACCGGAGAAGGCCGGCGTCTGGTACTCGTCACGGACACGGCTTGGCTTCACGATGATACACGCCACGCTGGACATCGGGGCCGAAAACTCCGGCAAGCTGGTAACCCAGGTCAAGAAACAGGCGAAGGCCATCGCGCTGGAGCAGGGCAAGAAGTATGTACTGGTCGACGGTTCGCCGGGCATCGGCTGCCCGGTCGTATCGTCGCTGTCCGGTGCGGACTACGTCGTGCTCGTTACCGAACCGACGGTCTCCGGTCTCCACGACCTCAAGCGAGTCTATGAACTCGTGAAGAAATTCAACATTCCGGCGGGCTGCATCATCAACAAGGCGGATATCAACGCCGACATGACGATGCAGATACGGGAATTTCTCGCGTCCGGACACATCGATCGGCTGGGCGAACTTCCCTATGACGAGACTGTTACCAAGGCCATGGTCGCCGGCCTGACCATCGTGGAATATGACACAGGAATTCTGGGCGAGACCCTGCGGCACGCATGGGCGCTCGTGCGACGCAATATCAAGGAGCAGCCAGTATGAAGATTGCATTCACAGCCAAAGGCACCGACTGGAAGGCCGAGATCGATCCCCGCTTCGGCAGGACCGACTTCATCATCATCTATGATGATGTGTCCAAGGAACTGACGAGCACAGACAACCGCTCTGTCGGAGATATCGCCCATGGAGCCGGCCCTCAGACGGCCCAGAAGCTGTTCGACCTGCAGCCGGATGTCCTGATTACTGGAAACGGCCCGGGCGGAAACGCGGCGACGGTCCTGCAGAAGGCATCTTTGCAGATATTCGTCGGCGCCGGCGACATGACCATCGAGGCCGCCTACGAAGCCTACAAGAAGGGCAGGCTCACCGCATTCGCATGACCGTAACGCCGGTGCGCGGCGCTTGCAAATCTCCGGGAACACGGTACAGTACTACCATGCGCAATCAAGATTCCACCGCGTGGGCAAGGCTCCTCGAAACGAAGTGGTTCCGGATGGTGCTCGCCGCGCTGATTCTGCCCGCGATCAACGCCGGTCTCAACCGCCTCATACTGACGACGCCGATACCACTGTTCCTTGACAGCATCGGTACAGGCGTCGCCGCGGTGCTGGGGCTGCCGTATGGCCTGATTGCCGCGCTGGCCACCAATCTGATGGAAGAAGCGTTGACCGGCTTCACCTGGACACATCTGCCATTCGCCATCTGTGGCATGGCCACGGCACTGATCGTCTGGTGGATGGTCAGAACCAGACGCACAGACACGCCGCTGCAGTTCCTGTATGGGACATTCCTGGTCGCGCTGGCCAACAGCGTGCTCGGTGCAATCGTCGCGGTCTTCATCTTTGGCGGAGGCACCGGAACGAACATCGACGTAGCCGTGGCAGGTTTCGCGCTGGCGCTGGACAACATCCTCTCGGCAGCCTTCCTCGCACGGCTGGCCGTCAATCTGATAGACAAGGCTCCCGTTGTCCTGGCGGCGATGCTGGCCACCCGCCTGACGCGTCCTACAGCTCGATGATGCCAGCCTGGACAGCCACCCGCACGAGAGCCAGTGGTGTCGTAACCTCGAGCTTTTCCTGAATCTCGCGCCGCCAGGCTTCCAGCATCCGCGGACTCACATCCATGGCGGTGGCTATGTCCTTCAGTTCTCCGCCAGAGACCAGCAAGCGCACAAGCTCCAGCTCCTTGGCGGACAGGCGCTGTATGGCCCGCTGCGCCTTGTACGCCTCCATCGTCTTCACATGGCGCGAGGTCAGTATGTCGCGCAGGAGTTCCGCCTCCACAAAGAGCTGGTCGGCAAGCACGAGCCGGAGACCGAGTATCAGCGCGTCGAGCGGTATCTGCTTCGAGGCATAGCCATGGGCGCCGGCCAGGATGGCCTTGAGCACGATGGCCCGGTCGGCGTGCATCGACAGCATCATGAAACGCGGTGAGTCCCGGCCCCCCGCATGACGCTCAAGAATATCGAGCCCCGATCCATCGGGCAGGTTGATGTCGAGGATCACCGCCGCCGGACGCGCGCCGTCGGTTGCTTCGAGTATCGAGTGAGCCTCCGACGCCAATCCAGCCTCGATGATCGTGCCGAATTCGCCGCTCGCCTCGAGGGCGCTTTTCAATCCGGCCCGGAACAAAGGATGGTCATCGACGATCAGAATCTGCTGCACGGCTCGGCCTCCCTTCGGATAATCCACTTCGAGCTCGACCCGCGATCCGGCGGAATCGATCGATATCGTCAGCCTAGCGCCGATGCTTTCCGCGCGCTCGCGCATCGCACGCAGCCCGAGGCCGGAACCGCGCGTCTCCTCTGCCTGCCGGGCCGCATGAGCGCCCTGGTCGAATCCATCATCGCGCACCTCGAGGATGAGTGTCCTGTGCCCCCGCGACCCGTCGACCAGCCGGCTCGTCAGGGTGGCGCCGCCCTTGTTCGCATGCTTGAACGCGTTGGCGACGGCCTCACGGACGATGCGGTAGGCATTGAGCTCCACGAGCCCTGGCAGGCGCGGAATCGCTTCATCGCCGACGAACCCAATGCGATACCGCGTCTTCTTCTCCATATCCTGACAGAGCGATCGCAATGCTGCACCCAGACCGGAGGCGTCGAGCTCGGGGGGACGAAGCTCCGATGACAAGCCGCGCATCTTGGCATTGACGCCTATCAGGATAGAGGAGGCCTGCCTCGCCATCGCCGCATCACCGGCGATGCTCATCCGTTCGCAGAGCATGCGGGCGGCAGCTATATCCTGTGCAAGATCATCGTGCAATTCCATCGCCACGCCCTTGCGGGTGCGATCTTCAGCCTCGAGCGATAACCTGAAGCTGTCGCGGGCAAATTGTTCCTTCAGCCGGCTTTGTCGCAATCCGGAATAGAAGGCGACCGAGCCTGCCGTCCCGAAGCTGAACAGCAATCCGAAGAACAGGAATATCAGGTCGAAGGCCGTATGTACCCGGTCTCCGATTCCGTTCAGGACGCTCTTGGCCCGGAGCAGGGCCATGATCAGATCATTGCGCCGCGCGTCGATCAGAAAGCTGGCGGGAATCATGCCCCGGTGCAGGGCCAGCTGCTGGTCGGCATCGGCGATTTCCCAATTGCGCCATGCCTCCGCCAGAAGCTCGGAAGGCCGCGCTGCCATCTTGAACCAGAGCAATCCCGAGAGGCGCCGAAAATGCCTGATCGCCCGATCAGTCGCGGACTGATCGAAGGCCATGGTGTGATAGTCAAGCGAGTCGCCAAGCGAATCAAGACGCCTGGCTATCAGTTCCTGGGTGGTCGAATCGAAGGCCGTCCCGATCTCCTGCAGCACACCATAGGTGCGCGATGATATCAGGAACAGCCCTGCGTATGCCGAGAAGACGGCGATAGTCAGGAGCAGGATGAATCCGAGCCGCCGCATTGCCCATACAGTGGTCAGGCGATTGTCACTCATGCATCAACTCGCTGGCGAGGCTGTCGCACCGCTGGACCATTCATGCTGATATTTCCTTATGCAGACATGTTTTATATCCAAGACACCAGCCCGGCGCTCAAGCCTTTTCCGGCCCTGGAGCTTTGGTTGCCGATCGCGGCATGGCGGATACGAGTCCTCCTGCCAGAATCAGTGCGCCACCGGCCAGGTGCGCCGGCCCGATCGTCTCCCCAAGGAAGAGGAAGCCGAACAGGGCGCCATACAATGGCAGCGTGTTGTAGAAGACCATCGCCCCCCCGGCTCCCAGGTACTTGATGCCGGCATTCCAGCTCAGAAACCCGATCGCCGCGGGCACGACCCCCAGGTAGACGATGGTGCCGATCAGCGCCGGGCTCCACTGCACCGGTACCGACATGCATTCGATGACGGCAGCCACCACCAGGACCGGAAGGCCCATGAACATGGACAAGCCGGTCGCCGACACCGGCGAGCGGTGTTTGACAACCTTCCGGACGGCAACCGAATACAGGGCCCAGAACAGCACGGCCAGCACTATCAGCAGGTCTCCAGGATTGACGATCGTCGCTCCCGCCGCGACCGGTCCGCCGCCAAGCAGGAGCACAGCCACGCCGACCAGCGCCGCGACGGATCCGATGATCTGCCGCCCCAGGAATGGTTCGTGGATCAACCAGGCCGCAAAACCGGCGGTCAGGAGCGGTCCCAGTCCGTTGATGAGCGTGCCATTGATCGCGGTGGTAAAGCGCAGCCCGAAGTACAGGGCAGGCGCGAACAACACGACTCCGGTCAGTGCCATCACGGCGAGCAGCCGCGTATCGGCGCCGGGGCGGCGTTCTTCGGCCGACCGTCGTGACAACAGCGAGGCAAAGACGAGCGATGCGACCGCATACCGGGCGGCGGTCAGCGTAATGGGACCAATCTGCGCACGCAGGTAGCGGCCAATGATCATGTTGGTTGCCCACGCACAGGTGGATATATTGACGAGGACGATGCCTTTCACGGTCTGCATGGCTGTGCCGCGCATTGATTATCCTTTCTGCTTGAAGTCCAGAGAGCCGGGCACCTATTGTACCCGCTTTATCGCTTCCCGCAAGTCTGGAATCGTTGCGCCGAAGCGTTGTTCGAGTATGTTCCTGGCCAGATCGAACACGCGGGCCCGCGCCCGCAGCGCAATGACCGAATCGGAACTCGCGACCGCATCTCCCTCAAAGCCGATGACGCAGGGATCAGCCGAGGCGACAACCAGCACCCGGGCCGGCACAGCGCTCGACTCGCAGAGCCTCCTGATGGAGGCGGCATGATCGTGGCTGGTCGAAACCGGAGCATCCAGGTAGAAGGTTGTGTCGCCGATGTCGAGCGATGCCAGGTACTCGACGACATACGCAAGGGCCTCGTCGAAGATGGTTGTCGAGGCGAAGCGGCCGTGGGCGCCGCCGGCATCACGCAACAGGCCATCACTGGCGATGAAGAGCGGATGCCCGGCCCTGTAATTCGCCAGCGTAAAGAGGACATTGTAGCCATCGATGCACAGCTGGGCCCGTCGCGGAAGCACCCCGACAAGCCTGCTCGCTATCGCGGCGGAAGTCTGCTGATCCAGAATGCCCCTGAACAGGATGATTCGGGCCTCGGCGCTGAGCCGATAGCGGTCTCCGACCAGCTTGATGGTGGCCTGGACCGGGTATCCTCGGTCAAGCAGCTGCCGATAATCGACGATGGCCGATTCCAGCGTCGCGTCCACTAGCATATCGAGCAAGTATGACGCATTGTTTCACGTGAAACAAAAAGAAACGGGGACCCGATGGAAATCCATCGGGTCCCCGGTCCGCGACATCAGCATTCCGCCGAATCAGTTGAAGGAATCAGGATCCTCATCGGGCAGCAGCGCATCACCCATATCGTCCGCAGGGGTTTCGACCTCCGCGGCTTCGACGGGAGCCGACGCTGCAGCATCCGTGGCGGCTGCCGCAGCCGCGCTCGAGCCCAGTTCATCGTCCTCGTTGACGATTCTGTCCATGCCGACCACGAAGTCCGGGCTATCAATGTTGACAATGTGCACGCCACGGGCCGTCTTGCCGCAGAGCCTGACATCGGAGGCCTTCAGCTTCAGCGTCTTGCCAAGGCTGGTCATCACGACGACATCGTCGGCCTCCCGGACCGTGATGGCGCAGACAATCTCTCCGGACTTCTCGTCCGGCTCGTAGATCCTCTGTCCCCCCGTTCCGCGGCCATGCGGATTGAAGTTGTTAAATTCGATGCGCTTGCCATAGCCATGCTCGCTGATCAGCAGCATCTGCTCGCCTTCATTGACGCGGAGCATTGCGTTCAGCTCGTCACTGTCTGACAGCCTGATGCCATGCACGCCATGGCTGCCACGCCCCATCACGCGGACATCGGTCTCCGATATGCGCAGCGCCTGTCCCTGCCGGGTGATCAGCACGACCTCGTTGGCGCCATGCGTCCTGCACGCCGATACCAGTCGGTCGCCTTCGTCGAGGTTTATGGCGATGATGCCCCTGGTCTTCGCGTTGACGAACTGACTGGTCGCCACCTTCTTGACCACGCCGCGCAGCGTCCCGAAGAACAGGAACGTGTCGTCGGTAAAACCCTTGAGGTCTATCACCGTGGTGATATCCTCGTTGGCGCCGATCGCCAGCAGACTCTTCAGGTGGGCACCCCGCGCCGCCCGCGAGGCTTCCGGTATCTCGTGGACCTTCTGCCAGTAGGCCTTGCCGGCACTGGATATGTACATCAGGTAATCGTGGGTGTTGGCAACGAATATCTGCTCGATGAAGTCATCCTCGAGGAGGGCTGCGGAATTCGATCCCTTGCCGCCGCGGCCCTGGCTGCGGTAGGCGCTGACCGGCACCCGCTTCACGAAGCCCTTGTTCGAGAACAGGATGACCATCTCTTCCTTGGTTATCAGGTCCTCGATGTTGATGGCCTCGACCTCGTCATGCACGATCTCGGTACGGCGCCCGTCACCGTACTTGTCGGCAATCACCTTCGTCTCGTCCTTGATGACGCCAAGAATCTTCTCGGGGTGTGCCAGCAGATCCTTGTAGTACGCTATCTTCGAGCGGATCTCGGCAAGTTCAGCCTGCAGCTTCTCGATTTCCAGGCTGGTCAGGCGTCCCAGGCGCATGTCGACGATAGCCTGGGTCTGCGCCTCGGACAGCGAGAAGCGCTCCATCAGCGCGGACTTCGCCGCATCGACATTGCGCGAGGCCTTGATGATGCGGACCACCTCGTCGATGTTCTCGATGGCGATGACGAGGCCTTCCAGGATATGGGCGCGCTCTTCGGCCTTGCGCAGCTCGAATATGGTCCGCTTCGTGATGACATCGACGCGGTGTTCGACGAAGTACTTGATCAGGTCCTTGAGCGAGAGGGTCTTGGGCATGCCGCCGACCAGTGCCAGGTTGATCACACCGAAGGTCGTCTGCAGCTGCGTGTGCGCGAAGAGGCGGTTCAGGATCAGCTTCGCGATGGCGCCTTTCTTCAGTTCGATGACGATGCGCATGCCCTCGCGGTCGGACTCGTCACGGATGTCGCCGACGCCCTCGACGACCTTGTCGCGCACGAGCTCCGCGATCTTCGCGACCAGCGTGGCCTTGTTGACGACGTAGGGAATCTCGGTAAAGACGATCTGTTCCTTGCTCGACTTCAGGGTTTCTATGACGAATTTGCCACGGACGGTCAGCTTGCCACGCCCGGTCACGTAGGCCTCGCGTATGCCGCGCTTGCCAAAGATGATGCCGCCCGTCGGGAAATCCGGGCCCTGTACATGGCGCATCAGCCCGTCGATCGTGATGTCAGGATCGTCGATATACGCGGCTATCGCGGCCGCTATCTCGTTCAGGTTGTGCGGCGGCATGTTGGTGGCCATGCCGACGGCTATGCCCGAAGATCCATTGATCAGCAGGTTCGGCACCGCCGCGGGCAGCACGGACGGCTCGCGGAGGCTCTCGTCGTAATTGGGAACGAACTCGACGGTTTCCTTTTCCAGGTCCGACAGCAGCTCGTCGCCTATCTTCGACAGCTTGGCTTCGGTATAGCGGCTGGCCGCGGGCGGATCGCCGTCGACCGAACCGAAGTTTCCCTGGCCCTGTACCAGCGGATACCGCAGGCTGAATTCCTGCGCCATGCGGACCAAGGCGTCATACAGCGACAGGTCGCCGTGCGGATGGTACTTTCCCATCGCGTCACCGGTAATACGGGCGCTCTTCTTGGTGGCGGCGCTCGGCTTGAGGCCGAGTTCGTCCATTGCGTACAAGAGCCGCCGGTGTACCGGCTTGAGGCCGTCACGCACGTCGGGCAGCGCGCGGCTCACGATCACGCTCATCGCGTAGTTGAGGTAGGCGGTCTTGACCTCTTCCTCTATCGCGATCGGTAGGACTCTTCCTGTTAATTCTGCCATGTTACACGTCCAGATTGGAGACCGACAGCGCGTTCTCTTCTATGAATTGTCTGCGAGGCTCTACCTGCTCGCCCATCAGCGTCGTAAAGACGCCTTCCGCCTCGACGGCATCGTCCATCTGTATCTGCATGATCAGCCGGCGCGCGGGGTCCATCGTCGTCTCCCAGAGCTGGTCCGGGTTCATCTCGCCGAGGCCCTTGTAGCGCTGGATGGCGACCTTCTCCGGGTCCTTGCCGCTCTCCGCCAGGATGCGGTCCTTCTCGCTGTCGTCATAGGCATACTGAATTTTCTTGTCTATCACGATCTTGTACAGCGGCGGCATCGCGAGGTACACGTGGCCGTGCGACAGCAGGTCGGTCATGTATCGATAGAAGAAGGTCAGGAGCAGTGTCCGTATGTGCGAACCGTCGACATCGGCATCGGCCATGATGATCACCTTGTGGTACCGCAGCTTGCTGATGTCGAAGTCCGCCCCGATGCCGCAGCCGAGCGACTGGATGATCGGATTGAGCTTGTCGTTGCCTATCACCTTGTCGATCCGCGTCTTCTCCACATTCATCATCTTGCCCCAGAGCGGCAGGATGGCCTGGATGGTCCGGTCGCGGCCGCCCTTGGCGGAACCACCTGCGGAATCGCCCTCGACGATATAGATCTCGCACTTGGTCGGATCCTTCTCGGAGCAGTCCGCCAGCTTGCCGGGCAAACCGGAACTCTCCAGCGCCGACTTGCGCCTTGTCAGTTCGCGGGCCTGCCTCGCGGCTATCCGTGCCCGTGCGGCGAGTACCGATTTCTCCAGCAACTTGTCTATCACTTCCGGATGCGTTTCGAAGAAGAGCGTCAGCTGGTCGGCACACAGCGAATCGACGATGCCCTTGACCTCGGTATTGCCCAGCTTGGTCTTGGTCTGTCCCTCGAACTGGGGATTCTGCACCTTGACCGACAGCACCGCCGTAAGGCCCTCGCGGACATCGTCGCCGGAGAGCGTATCGTCGAGCTTCTTGGCCAGCTTCGACTTCTTGAAGTACTCGTTCAGGATGCGGGTCAGCGCGCTCTTGAAGCCGACCAGGTGCGTACCGCCTTCGCGGGTGTTGATGCCGTTGACGAAGGCGAACATCGTTTCGTTGAAGGTATCGTTGTACTGGATGCCGACCTCGACCTCCACATCGTCCCGCGTACCGCTGAAGAAGATGGGATCCGTGTGCAGCACCGCCTTGTTCTTGTTCAGGTAGGTGACGAACTCGCGCAGGCCGCCGTCGAACTTGAACTCGTGCAGCTTTGGCACCGACAGGCGGTCGTCGGTCAGCGTTATGAGCAGGCCCTTGTTCAGGAAGGCCAGCTCGCGCAGCCGGTTGGCCAGCACATCGAAGCTGTACACCGTCGTCTCGAATATGGTCGGGTCGGCGGCAAACCGCACGATGGTACCGCGCTTGTCCGACTCGCCCACCACCTTGACGTCTTCGACCGGCAGACCGGTCTTGTACATCTGGTAGTGCACGAAGCCATCCTGGTGGACGAAGACCTCGCACCATGATGACAACGCGTTGACGACCGATACGCCGACGCCGTGCAGGCCGCCGGAGACCTTGTATGATTTCTTGTCGAATTTGCCGCCGGCATGCAGTTTGGTCATGACCAGCTCGAGGGCGCTGACCTTCTCGATGGGATGAATGCCGGTCGGTATACCGCGGCCGTTGTCCGTGACCTTGACCACATCGTTCTTCTCGAGTACCACATCGATGCGATCGCAGACACCGGCAAATGCCTCGTCGATCGAATTGTCGACCACCTCATAGACCAGGTGGTGCAGCCCGTCGATGCCGGTGGAGCCGATATACATGCCTGGTCGTTTTCTGACTGCCTCCAGGCCTTTGAGCACCTGGATACTGGTTGCTGAATACGTCGATTCCATAGTTGTTGTTCCGAATAGACAGGGGTGATTGAGATAACGTGAAACGGCAGTATATCCGGCCCGACATAAAAAGTAAAGGTTGGGAACCTTTATATGGAAAGAACCGACGAACCGGCATCGTTGTGCATATCTTGTGCAAAGAACGCTATTCCAATGCAGTACAAGGAGTAATGCGTTCAACTGCCTTTCGGACACTGATTGCGAGTTTTTGAATATTCATTATAATTATTTCTATAATATAGCTTTAATCGAGACTACTATATGGATTTTTAGTAGTATCGCGGATTTCCGGCGCTTTTAGCCTGACGGGAGCCGTGATATACTCCGTCCCTGTTCTATGCTAGATTGTGGATAACCTGTTGGCAAAGTGTACGAAGGAGCCAGATTCAATGGACAGTTGGGATTATCGCGTATTCTGGAACGAGGCGATGAATCAGTTCTCGAGCGAGCTCAGCCAGCAGGAATACTCGATGTGGTTCAATATAGAGTACGACTCTTCGACACAGGACACCATCATCGTCCGCGTGCCCTCGATGTTTTATCGCGATCAGCTGGCCAAGACCTACCAGCATGCCATCGAGGCCAAGCTGTTCGAGATTTCCGGCAAGCGCCTGGCCATCGAATTTGTCATAGTCAAACCCAATGAGGCGGCCGCCGCGGGCAGGCAGCATGACAAGGTCGACAAAGCCGACAGGAACGATCAGCGCGCGGCACAGCCGACGCCAGCCGAAACGGCCAAGCCGCGGGAGAAACACCCCCAGCTGAACCTGCAGTATACCTTTGACAACTACATCATAGGAGAGAACAACTCGTTTGCCGCCAATGCCGCGATGGCGATAGCGGCGAATCCGGGCACCGCCTACAACCCGTTCCTCATCTATGGTGATGTGGGTCTGGGCAAGACACACCTGATGCAGGCCATCGGCAACCGGGCGTGGGTAATCAATCCCAAGCTCAAGATCATATGCGTATCGGCAGAGGATTTTACCAACGACTTCATACACTCCATCCATGAGAAGAGCATGTCGTCATTCAAGAACCGATACCGCTCGGTCGACATCCTTCTGATAGACGACATCCACTTCTTCGAGAACAAGGAAGGCTCGCAGGAAGAGCTGTTCCATACCTTCAATGCCCTGTACGATGGCAACAAGCAGATGGTCTTTACCTGCGACCGGCCCGCTTCCGAACTGAAGAACCTGTCCGACCGCCTCCGGAGCCGCTTCGAACGCGGCCTGAACGTCGACCTGCAGCCACCGAACTACGAGACTCGCTATGCCATTCTCAAGAAGAAGGTGGAGACCAACAACCTGAAGATTCCGCCCGAAGTCTTCGATGTGATAGCGCGCAATATATCGACCAATGTCCGCGACCTGGAGGCGGCTCTCGTCAAACTGAGCGCCTATGCGAACCTGGTTGGCATGAACATAACCCTGGAAGTGGCACAGCAGCAGCTCAAGGACGTCTTTAGCCAGACACGTCATGGCAATGTGACCATCGACCATATCATCAGGACCGTATCCGAAGCCTACAAGGTCAGCGCCAATGACCTGAAAGGCAAGAAACGGACACGCAGCATCGTCGTACCCCGACAGATAGCGATGTACATCGCCAGGGAGATCACCGAGTATTCCACGACCGAGCTGGGACTCGAATTCGGTGGCCGCGACCATACCACCGTGATGCACTCGTGCCAGAAGATAGACGAGCAGCTGAAGCTTGACCCGAGCCTTGATTCGAAGCTGCAGAAGCTGATTCAGTCGATCCGTCAGATGAGCATCAAGGGATAAGTCGTGCGCCGCCGGTGGTCCGCCTGTTGACAACCCCGGCCTGTCGGCCAGGGATGTCTCGACAGCCTGCGCATGTGTACAAGGCTGCGCGGAAACGGCGCGGTTTGTACACAGATCAAATATCTGTATGACAAGCAGTTGCATGGTCTTTCCACTTATACAGACCCCTTACTATGATTATTACGAATTTATATAAATTCAAACTCAATAAGTCCGCCCCAAAGACCTGATCGTTTCCTTTTCTTGCGCGGGTACAGGGTTCCATGCTATTCTTGCCGGAAGAATCAGAGCGAGGATGGAGCCATGAAATTCGTCTGTGAGAAGAACGCGCTGCAGCGTGAAATCGCGTTTGCCCAGGAAATCATATCGTCACGAAGCGCCATGTCGGTCGTTTCCAACGTCTATCTGGAAGCCCAGGACAACTCGCTCCTGATCAGGGCCACCGATATCAAGATTGGCTTCGAAACCCGCATGCCCGTCGATGTCCAGGAACCGGGCAACCTGACCGTCTTCTGCGACAAGCTGTCCGGTATTCTGGCCAGCATCCCCGAAGGTACCATCGAGGTTGACCAGAAGGATACCAGGGTCATCATCAAGCCGAGCTTCAAGAAGGCGCAATTCAGCCTGAAGACCATAGCGAGCGAGCAGTTTCCGCAGCTTCCCGACATCGATGACGACAAGTACTTTGCGACACCGCTCGGCGACTTCAAGGACATGATTGCCCAGACGGTCTTTGCGGTTTCGGATGACGAGACGCGCTATTTCATGAACGGCGTCTATCTGGACAGGGCTCCCGATGGTTTCATCATGGTCGCCACCGATGGCAGGCGTCTGGCCTATATCAAGCGCGGCATCGTCGAAGGCATTCCCGACTTCAAGGGCGTCATCATACCGCCCAAGATACTGGCACTGGTGCTGCACCGCGCGTCGGACGAGGGGCAGATATATATGGCCGTCAACGAGAAGAACCTGTTCATCAGATTTGGCCAGTATCGCCTGAGCACGGTACTGATCGAAGGACAGTTCCCGAACTACCAGAAGGTCATTCCCGAATCACAGAAATTCGTGGCCGTCATGAAGCGGCAGGACGTGATCGATGCCCTCAAGCGGGTTTCCATATTCGTCGAGCAGAAGTCCAGACGCACCTTCTTCGCGCTGTCTACCGGCAAGCTCGTCATATCGTCGGAAGAGACCGAAATAGGCACGGCGCGAGAGGAGATTCCCTGCGCCTACGAAGGAGACGACGCGGTGATAGCGATGAACTACAAGTACATCGAGGAGCCGCTCCGGGCCATTACCACCGAGGAAGTCAGCATCAAGTTTACCGAGGTTTCACGCGCCATTACCCTTTCGCCGGAGCCCGAAAGCGACTACTTCCACATCCTGATGCCGATGCAGGTGGATTGATGGCGGCCGCGGCGCGTACGCCATGTCATTCTCGTCGATAGAGACCCATAGCTTCCGCAACCTGGCGGACGGAGCCGTTCTGACAGACGCTCCGTCCGTTTTCGTCGTTGGCGAGAATGGGCAGGGCAAGACCAACTTCCTCGATGCCATCTATACCCTCTGCTATGGCTCCTCCTTCAGGAGCGGCACCGACGCCGACGCGGCGCTCCTTGAACAGAACCGGTGGAGCATCCGTGGCACCGGACCCGATGGATCGGAGTGCCTGGTGGTCTGGGCCGATGGCCAGAAGACGATACGCGAAGACGGCAAGCCAGTGCGCGACCGCAAGCGTCTGGTGGAGCGCAATCCTGCAATTGTCTTCTGTCACGATGACATGGAGTTCTCCAGGGGAGAACCCGAGCGCCGGCGCTTCTTCTTTGATCAGACCGCCAGCCTCGTCTCCGTCGGCTACATCGACGCCTTGCGGTCGTATCGGCGTGTCCTCAAGGCACGCAACGTGGCGCTGAAGGAACGAAGCCTGGACGTGCTCGACATCCTCGATATCCAGCTGGCCACCTATGGACTGCTGCTGCGCGACGAACGGGCACGGCTGTCGGCGGAGTTCGACCAGCGCTTCGCGCCGCGCTACGAACGTGTTTCGCTGCTGGGTGCGCGCATCGGGGTGTCGTATCGGCCATCCTGGAGAATCGGTGAATCGACCGAGGAAGTCCTGGCTCGTCTTGCCTCGGCCCGCGAGCGGGAGCTGATACTCGGCACGACCCTGAGCGGCCCCCATCGTGACCGGTATGTCTTCGTCGATGACCGTGGCGACTTCTCCGAGCGGGCCTCGACCGGGCAGCTGCGCCTGCTGAGCCTGACGCTGCGGATAGCCCAGGCGGAGCAGTACACGATAGCGAGCGGTCGATCGCCGTTGCTGCTCCTGGACGATGTGCTGCTCGAACTGGATCCGGAGAAACGGAAGCGCTTCATGGACAATCTGCCCGGCGCCGAGCAGGCGTTCTTCACTTTTCTCCCCGGCGAACCGTACGGCACGTATGCTACCGCTGAAACACTGGTATACTGGACGGACCATGGACGATTTTCGCGCGCGTAAGGCTTCCGACCTCCTGGGCGCCATCCTGTCGCCGCAGGTTGCCGCCACGGTCGAAGGCTGGTCAGCCTTCTTTGGCTTCTGGGGCAAGGCCGCCGGTCCCAACCTTGCCGCACATTCGCGCCCTGTCGACGTGCGCAACGGCATCGTTTTCGTGGAGGCCGAGCATCCGGGCTGGATCCAGCTTCTGCAGATGAACCAGCACCGCATCATCGAGACGATACGGCATGCCTTTCCGGAGCTGGGCATAACCGGCATAGCCTTCAGGCTGGCCAAGGATGGATCGGTGCCGGGAACCGCCTCGACGGTGTCCGCGCGCCCGGGGACAGAGCTTGCCCAGGGCAAGGCAGCCGCAGACGCGGCCGCCGATGAGGGACAGAGGTCTGATGGACCGGTGCCATCGGTCGAACAGACCCTCGAGCACATCGATGATGACGGATTCCGATCTATCATGTCGTCGCTCGCGCAAACGCTCGGCAAGGGCGCCAAGGACGGCGGGAAGCCCAGCTAGGCCGAAAAACCGCTTGATTTTTGTGGGCTTTCTTCGTATCGTGGCGAACCTGCGAACCAGTATGAACGAGAAAATCAATATAGAAGTCTATGGCAAGGCCAACGACGAGATCTGCTCCGGCTGCGAAGGCCATGATTGCGGAGGCTGCACGCCTGGCGCCAAGCGCCGCACCGCCGACCTGGTTCGGGAATTCGGCCTGCTGCTGGCCGAATCCGAGCTTGGCGGGCGCTATGCCGTTACCTTCATAGAATCGACGCCGGAACATATAGCCCGCAACGCCGATGTCTCCCGCCTGCTTTCGATGGCCAGCCTCGAGCCGGTTGTCTGCATCGGCGGCCGCATAGCCTACCTCGGTGGCTTCAGCCCCGAGGGCCTGCTCCTGGAATTACGCAAGAAACAATAAGGTGGAAGCATGGAATTGAACGACGAATTCATCGCCGGGCTGGAGATCGGTTCGGCCGATCTTCTGAATCGCATCGCCAGCTCGCTGTCCATCAGGGCCAGCCAGGCGGCCGCCGTTGTCGAACTGACCGCGGAAGGCTGTACCGTGCCGTTCATCAGCCGGTACCGCAAGGAGCGGACCGGGGAGCTTGACGAGGTCCAGGTCCGCGATGTCGTCCATCTGCACCAGTCGCTCCTGAATCTGGAGACACGGCGCATCGAGGTGATCCAGGCCATCCATGCCCAGGGCAAGCTGACCGAAGAGCTTTACTCGAACATAAAGAAATGCGCCACGCTGACAGAGATAGAAGACATCTATGCGCCATACAAGCGCAAGAAGAAGACCCGTGGCATGCTTGCGGTAGAACGCGGCCTTGAACCTCTGGCAGACCTGATGCTGTCAGCCGATGCAGCGGCCGTTCGTGCGGCCGCATCGGCGTACATCAGGGTCGTTGCCGAGAGCCCGGAACTCTCTGTCGAAACCGCAGAAGAAGCGATCAAAGGCGCGATGGACATCATCGCCGAGCGCGTGTCGCAGGATCCGGAGAATCGCACGATCGTCAAGAGACTGTACCTGCGCGATGGCTTCATGACCGTCAAAGGTGTGGGCGACGACAAGAAGAAGGAATCCAGTACCTACCAGATGTACTGGGACTATCGCGAGCCGCTCATGACGCTCAAGCCCCACCGCGTGCTGGCCATCAACCGCGGCGAGCGCGAGGGCGAACTGGAGGTCGGCCTCGAGGTCGATGAGGACAGCGCGGTCAGGCATCTGGCTGACCGCTACGCGGCCCGCAACGAGTATCATACGGATGCCATCGATGATTCGCTGCGGCGGCTGATATCGCCGGCGGTGTTGCGCGAGATCAGGTCGGAGGCGATGGATCAGGCCGATGGGCACGGTATATCGGTGTTCAGCGAGAACCTGAAGAACCTGCTGCTGTCGGCGCCGATCAAGGGCACGCGGGTGCTCGGGGTGGATCCTGGCATCCGGACCGGCACCAAGTGTGCCGCGATCGACGAGACCGGCAAGTTCCTGGGCTACTTCGTCATCTACCAGGAACAGCGGCCGGAGGAGGCCCGTGCGGCGCTTGTCAAGGCGATCAGGCAGTATGCGATACAGCTGGTGGCGGTTGGCAACGGAACCGGTAGCCATGATGTGCAGAAGATCGTCGCCGAGGCGCTGGCCGAGCTTGGCGGTGAGTCGAGGTTCGCCGTTGTCGACGAGGATGGCGCCTCGGTGTATTCCGCGAGCGATGTTGCGCGCGAGGAGTTCCCGGAGCTCGACCTGACCATACGTGGCGCCATATCGATTGGCCGCCGGATACAGGATCCGCTCGCGGAGCTGGTCAAGATCGACCCGAAGAGCATTGGCGTCGGCCTGTACCAGCATGACGTGAACCAAAAGCGCCTCTCGGAGACCGTGGACGAGGTGGTGGAATCGGTCGTCAACCGGGTCGGCGTCAACATCAACACCGCCAGCCACATGCTGCTCAAGCACGTCTCTGGCATCAACTCATCGCTGGCCAAGAAGATAGTCAAGTATCGCGATGACAACGGCAAGATCACGAGCCGTGACCAGCTCAGGAACATCTCTGGCATGGGCGACAAGAGCTACGAACAGTGCGCCGGCTTCCTCAAGATACCGGAAAGCCCGAACCCGCTCGACAACACCTGGGTGCACCCGGAGAATTACGCGCTCGCCAGCGAGATACTCGAGGGCGTCCGTGCCGGCAAGGATCCAACCAAGGAGCAGCGCTCGTCGCTCAAGGAGAAATATGGAGCAGGCGACACGACGATCGACGACATCATTTCCGAACTCCGCAAGCCCAACCGCGACCCGCGTGACGACTACCCCAAGCCGATACTCCAGCAGGGCGTGCTGGCCTTTGAGGACCTGCGCGAGGGCATGAAGGTAACCGGCAAGGTCAAGAACGTCGTGGATTTTGGCGCCTTCATCGACATCGGCATCAAGGAGAGCGCGCTGATACACGTGTCGGAACTGTCGGATTCCTTCGTCAGGGATCCGATGGAGGTGCTCAAGGTCGGCGATGTGAAGGAATTCAGGATCATATCGCTCGATGTGTCCCGCAGGCGCATCGGCCTGTCGCTCAAGAGCGAACGAACGACGGGAGCCGCTCCGGCGCGCGGCGACGGGGCCTCTACGGCTGCCCGGCGCGTCGTTGTGGCGAGGAAGCCCGACGGGGGACGGAAGCCCGACGGGGGACAGAGGATTGAAAAGCAGGCCAAAGACCGCGATGATGATGGAACCAGCTACAATCCATTCGCGGAGCTGCTGAAGAACAGGAAGTAGCAGGCATCGGGACGCGGCTCGAGCCCGCAGGCGGCCAACAGGGGGCGTGATGGATACGAAGCATCCTCGAACGAGACGGCCCATCGAGCCCATCTTCAAGAGCGTATCCACCGGAAGCGCCGGCTCGGTCCCCGGATCGCCGATCTATATCGGTGACCGGGCTCCGACCGAAGCGGCGATATCGCTGATTCAGTATAGCCAGAGCGAGATATCGTTCGTTACGCCGGAGAACATTGAAGAGGTCTTCGCGATGGTCGAGGATGGCATGGTCAACTGGGTCAACATCAATGGCCTGGCCGACCAGGATGCCCTGAAGCGGCTTGGCGGTTTCTTCAGGCTCGATGCACTGACGATAGAGGACCTGCTGAATACCGAGCATCGGCCGAAGATCGAGGATTTTGATCACTATCTCTTCATTATTACCAAGATGCTGACGCGAAGGCTGGACAACAGTATCGAATACGAGCAGGTCAGCATCATACTGACACAGAACGCGGTGCTGACCATACAGGAGACGCCGGGCGACTGCTTCGGGCCGGTCCGCGAGCGGCTCAGAACCGGGGCTGGCCGGTTGCGCCGAACCGGCCCTGGCTTCCTTGCCTATGCGCTGATGGATGTCATCGTCGACAATTACTTCTCGGTACTCGAATGGCTCGGCTCGCGGCTTGAGGAATTCGAAGCGACCAGCGCATCGGTCCGCGCGGCGCCAGGGTTCATGGGAGGACTGCAGGACGTCAAGTCCGATCTGAACCGGTTCCGGCGGATGATATGGCCGGTCCGCGAGACCGTCAGCGTGCTCCTGCATTCAGAGTCCAGGCTGCTCGAAGAATCGATCAACCCCTTCTTGCGCGACCTCCTGGAAAACACGATTCAGGTCATCGAGGCGCTCGAGAGCTACCGCGAGAGCGCCTCCGGCATCCAGGAAGTGTACCTTTCGTCGGTATCCAACCGCATGAACGAGGTGATGAAGGTCCTGACCGTCATCTCCACCATCTTCATGCCGCTGACCTTCATCGCCGGCGTCTATGGCATGAATTTCAGACACATGCCCGAGCTGGAGCACCCGCTCGCGTACCCCATCGTGATGGGGCTGATGCTCGTGATAGCGCTGGGAATGGTCATCTTCTTCAAGCGCAAGAAGTGGTTCTAATCGTCCATATAGTATCGAATTAATTCTATATATTTGCCACGCTTGACGGTTTTTTTGAAGCGGAGTACGATACCGCGCGCTTGTTCGGAATCCACGTACAGAACCATCGAGCAACTCATGCTGCACGTTCGTTTGGATAGGGCAAGCACAATCACACCGTATCCGTTCATCGACCTCAGGCCAGCGAAGCGGACCATGTCCCGCGGCCATAACGGAAGAAGGAGCACATCCTCGCCATGCCGACCAAAACATTCAAGGGTGGAACGCATCCCCCCGAGCGCAAGGAACGAAGCGCACCACATGCCATCGAGGTGCTGCGCACTGTCAAACAGGTGGTCATTCCTGTCAACCAGCATTTTGGAGCGCCCATCCAGCCGCTCGTCAAGGTTGGAGATCTGGTAAAACGGGGACAGAGGATCGCGGACGCGGAAGGCCGGATGACGGTTCCGCTGCACGCCTCGATCACCGGCACCGTCAAGAAGATCGAGCCACGCATGCAGGTCAACAACCTGGACGGACTTGCCATCATCATCGAGCAGGCCGCCGAGGATGAGACCGACTTCATGCCGGTGCTTGACCCCTTTGCCTGCACCAAGGAAGCCGCGCTCGCGCGTGTGCACGATGCCGGCATCATCGGTGTCGGCGGCGCCGGATTTCCGGCCCATGTCAAGTTCGCGCCTCCGCCGAACAAGCCGGTCGACTATGTGATAGCGAACGCGGCAGAGTGCGAGCCGTACCTGACCATCGACGAGCGTGTGATGGAAGAGACCCCGGAGGATGTGATCGATGGCATGGCCATCGTGATGCACATCGTCGGAGCCAGGCAGGGAGTCGTCGGACTCGAAGACAACAAGGCCCACCTGGTGGCCGGCCTTCAGAAGGCGATAGCCTCCAGGGGCAACGGCGCCGCGATCACGGTGCAGCTCCTGACGACGAAGTACCCGCAGGGCGGCGAGAAGATGCTGATTACCGCAATTACCGGCAAGGAAGTGCCCTCCGGCGGCCTGCCGATGGATGTTGGCTGCGTGGTCAGCAATGTTGGCACCCTGAAGGCCGTTTCCGAGGCGTTCAGACAGGGCAAGCCGATGATCGATACGGGCCTGACCGTGACCGGTGGTGCCTGCGAGACGCCGAAGAACCTCGTGGTGCCCGTTGGAACGCTGGCGCAGGATCTGTTCCCCGAGGTTGTCCGCTACGACGAGAGCAAGCTGCGGCGCATCGTGATGGGTGGCCCGATGATGGGGCCGGCCGTGCCGTCGCTGCAGGTTCCGTTGCAGAAGAATACGTCCGGCCTGTTGCTGATGGATGCTTCCGAGGCCAAAGTCTATGCGGAGGGCACCTGTATCCGCTGCGGGCGCTGCATGCGCGCCTGTTCGTGCAGGTTGTCGCCCGCGCTGCTCAATGGAGCGCTGAACTCGAACGACCTCGACCTGGCGGAGAAGATCGGCGTGCTCGATTGCATCGAGTGCGGTACGTGCAGCTTTGTCTGCCCATCACATATCCAGCTGGTCCAGCGTTTCCGCATAGGAAAACAGCTGGTTCGTGCCAAGAAGCAGAAGGAGGCTCAGCGTGCCGGCAAATAACCTGCTCCTCTCATCGAGCCCTCACGTCTTTACCGGTGTTACCCCCCGGAAACTGATGCTTGCGGTGATCATCGCGCTGATGCCGGTCACCATATACGGCGTGGTCCTCTTCGGTGTCCGGGCACTGTTCGTCGTACTGACATCGGTCGTCACTGCCGTGGCCTCCGAAGCAGCCTTCAGGGCCCTTACCAGGCAGCCCATCCATATCGATGACCTGTCCGCCGTCGTGACCGGCATGCTTGTCGCGCTGATCAGCCCGCCGTCCTTGCCGCTCTGGATGATAGCGCTCGGTTCATTCGCCGCCATCGTGCTTGCCAAGGAGTTCTTTGGCGGCCTGGGCGCGAACCCATTCAACCCAGCGCTGATCGGTCGCGCCATCATGCTGATGAGCTTCCCGGCGGCAATGACCACCTGGCACGTCCCGTTCAAGGGTGTTCTCGATGCGACCACAGGCGCGACTCCGCTCAACATCGTCAAGATGGGCGGAACGATAGCCGATGTCGGCAAGGGCTTTGTCGACAATGGGCTCGCCGCGGTGTCGCAGTACAGCTCGACGCTCTGGACGCTTTTCGTGGGCAACCGCGGTGGCTGTATCGGCGAGAGTTCCATACTGCTGATCATTGTAGGCTTCATATTCCTCCTGGCGCTGCGGGTCATATCGTTCATCACGCCGCTCGCGATGGTCGGTACGGCCTTTGTCGCATCCTGGGCGCTGGGCATGGATCCGGTCTTTGGCGTTCTGTCCGGCGGCCTTCTGTTTGGCGCGGTGTTCATGTCAACCGACTATTCGTCGACACCGCTGACGCCGCTTGGAAAGGCGCTCTTCGGAGCCGGCGCGGGGCTCGTTACCGCGATCATCAGGCGTTTCGGCGGATATCCTGAAGGTGTGACCTACGCAATACTGATGATGAACGCGCTGTCGCCGTTCATGGACAACCTGAGAGTGAAGAAATACGGCTTTGTGCCGGCCGCCAAGCCGGCGTCAAAGGGGGCCGCAAAGTGAAGAAAGATATTCTGAGGCTCGGCCTCACACTCGCACTGTTCGCGGCTGGTGCCTGCGTCGCCCTGGCATTTGTGTACACGATTACCGGCCCGAAAATAGCCGGACTGGAAGCTGAACAGCTGAACGCTTCGCTCAAGGAATTGTTCCCTGAGGCCGACAGTTTTCCGGCAATCGAAGCGGCACTGACGGCTTCCGACACGGGAGTCGTGCTTGAAAAAGCCTACAAGGTACTTCGCGGCAGCGAAGTGCTCGGTATTGCCATCAAGGCGATAGGCAAGAGCTATGGCGGAGCGGCCTCGATGCTGATAGGCATCCGGTCGGACAAGCACATCGCCGGAGCACGAGTCCTGACGCTGTCCGATACGCCCGGCCTGGGCGCCAACGCCGTCAATCCGGCCTATTTCGTCAACAAGAGCTCCAAGACGACATTCATCGGGCAATTCACCAACAAGGCGGTCTCGGATCCCTTCGTGGTCAAGCAGGATGTCATCGCGATAAGCGCCAGCACCATTACAAGCAAGTCCCTGACGAACATCCTGAAGAAGGCCAGCGACGCCGGTGCCGCCTGGCTTGATGCCAACGTAACCGGAGGTGTGCAATGAAGCGCTTGCTGAATATACTGCTCAAGGGAATCATTACCGAAAACCCCTTGCTGATGCTGATGATTGGCCTGTGCTCGGCTCTTGCTGTCACGACGACCGTCGCCAACGGCATAGGCATGGGTATTGCCATGACCTTCGTCAACGTCTTTGCCGAACTGGTCATATCGCTGTTCCGGAAGCTGATTCCCAATGATGCGCGCATTCCGATATTCATCATCGTGATAGCAGCCTTCACCACGATCGTTGACCTGAGCATGAAGGCGTACTTCCCGGCGCTCTCGAAGTCGATGGGCGTATTCATTCCGCTCATCGTCGTCAACTGCATCATCATGGGCCGGGTGGAGGCCTTCGCCTACAAGCAGCCTCCCCTCGATGCGATATTCGACGGTATCGGCATGGGCCTTGGGTATACCTGGGTGCTCGTCGGCATAGCCGCCGTGCGCGAACTGCTCGGCGCGGGCACCGTTGCCGGAATCCAGATCATGCCATCGTCGTTCCAGCCCATCCTCTTCTTTACCTTTCCGCCGGGAGGATTCATCGTCTTCGCGTTGTTCATCTCGCTGAACATCTGGCTTAACAAGCTCAAGAATGCAGGCGCCGCCGCGAAGGAGGCAGCATGAACCTCGGCACGATATTCCTCTCTGCCCTTCTGGTAGAGAATGTGGTTCTGATGCGGTTCCTCGCGCTGTGTTCCTATATCGGCATGACATCCGATGTGGGGCAGTCGACGGGCATGGGCTTCGCTGTGGCCTTCGTGACGGTGCTCGCCACCGCGGCGACCTGGCCCATCTATCACTTCATACTCGTGCCGCTCGGCATATCGTTCCTGCAGATACTGGTATTCATCCTCGTCATCGCGGCCCTGGTGCAGCTGGTCGAGTTCTATCTGAAGAAGAATGTCCCAGGACTCTACCTGGCCATGGGCATATACCTTCCGCTCATTACGACGAATTGCGCCATACTCGCCGTGACCTTCGACAACATCTCCAAGGATTACAGTTTCATACAGGCGCTGGTGTATGCGGTCGGTGCCTCTGGCGGCTATCTGCTGGCCATGGTGCTCCTGGCCGGCATCAGGCAGCGAATCAAGAACAGCCCGATACCGAAGTTCCTGCAGGGAACCCCGATTCTGTTCGTCGCCACAGGACTTATCACGGTAGCCTTCATGGGCTTTGCCGGGATGATCAAGTAGGAGGATCCGACGATGTATATAGTGCTGATCACCCTCGGCTTCTCCGCTGCGCTCGCCTTCATTCTGGGCACCGCGCTTGGCTTCTTCAAGGAGAAGTTCAAGGTTGAAGTGGACCCGAAGATCGAGAAGGTCCGCGACCTGCTGCCAAGCGTCAATTGCGGCGCCTGCGGATATCCGGGCTGCGATGGCTATGCCGAAGCGGTCGCTGGCGGCAACGCGCCGTTGAACAAGTGCGCTCCGGGCGGCAAGGACGTCGCATCGGCGCTTGGCGCCTTGCTCGGCGTCAATGCGGTGGCCGACGATGTCGTCGCCGTGTTGCTGTGCCAGGGAACCAAGGATGTTGCCCCGGCAAAGGGCGAGTACGTCGGCGTGCAGACCTGCCGCGGCGCGAAGCTGTCCGCAGGTGGCACGAAGCTATGCGCCTTTGGCTGCCTCGGCTTCGGCGATTGCACCACCGTATGCCAGTTCGATGCCCTGCACATGGGCGACGATGGACTGCCCCATGTCGACTACGACAAATGCACCGGTTGCGGGCTGTGCGTCAAGGAATGCCCGCAACAAATTTTGACCTCTGTCCCCAAGGCGCGACTTGGATCGATAGTCCTCTGTTCGAACCGTGCGGTGGTCAAGTCAACCGTGATCAAGAGCTGCAAGGTCGGATGCATCAAGTGCGAGGCGTGCGTACGTGCTTGCCCGGAACAGTGCATAACCATGGTGAATGGAATCCCGGTTACCGATTACTCGAAATGCACATCATGCGGCATCTGTGTGGAGAAGTGTCCCACCAAGTGCTATGAGTTGATCCAGACCGACGTGTTCGGGAATCCCGTCAAGGCGGAGAAAGTCGAAGCCTGACAAGATTAGAGGGACAGAGCATTCAAAGGAATAACCTTCGAACCGACCACGGAAGCGGTTGCTTCCGTGGTCGGTCCTTTTTCGGTCCGCAGCGGAGTCAAATGGCCGCAAGTGCCAAGTACATGATGTTACTTCACTGTGGAAATGTTGATAGTATGTGGATAAGCGTCTGAGAACATGTCTCTTGAGCTCTAGGGGACAGAGGTTGGTGCAGGCACATCAACATGCGCCTCAAGCGCCCATGCTCTGACAGGCGTTCTTATCGTATGCGCAAGAATCGAATGATTGTGCCGGGGGCCTGTTATCATGTGAGCACTCGAGTCAATCGAGGCGAGATGATATTCAATAATCGCAAGATGAAACAGCTATTCCTCCAGGTGTTGCACGAAGCCAAGGCCAAGTACTCCTTTCGCCTGGAGAATTTTTGCATCATGGGTAATCACTTTCATCTGCTTATTCGGCCAGGACATAACGAAAGCCTTTCGGCGATCATGCAATGGGTCAATTCTGTCTTTGCGCTACGCTTCAATAAGGCGCTTGGTTTCACGGGGCACGTATGGGGAGAGCGCTTCTTCTCTGTTGTTCTCTTCAGTCTTTCGGATTTCTTGAGGACTTTCATATACATAGACAACAATCCTGCCTCGGCTGGTATTCAAACGGCAAACAGATGTTATGAGTTCTCAGGAAGAGCGCACGAGCAGGAGGGGTGGTATACAATTGTTGATATGCCAGACCTATTGCGGCGGCTTCTGTTTCCTGGCCGGATACCACTGCTGCTTGCGCAGTCGTATCAAACGCCTTGACATTCTGGTTTCGTTAGAGTATTTTTCCCTCAAGTGATTGTTTAGATCACTTTTCCGGCAATCTATGGTTGCCGCCCTATTTCAGTCCGTCGCTTCGAACGTGGGTTATCCCCGTTCCGGCTGACGGGCCTGGCGCAATGCATGAATATGCGCGTTTGGAAAATGTGGCGTCGCTTCGGCGGCGTTTTTTTTGCACTCGTCATGTATCGGTTTGCGCGCGACCGTCGTATAACGGTATTACCCGAGCTTCCCAAGCTCGTGACGCGGGTTCGACTCCCGTCGGTCGCTTTCCAATTCATCATTTCGATTGATTCTAGCACACTGGCAAGCTGATCCATGCCAGAAACGTGCCCTGAGGCGATTCCTGTCAAACCTCTGTCCCTGATCTTGCCAATGACTCCAGCCAGTCGGCGCTGGTTCATTCAATGATGAAATTCGTCAGCCCTCCCCTGGGCGAGCGTTCAGACACGTCGACAGAGCTCACCCGAGCTCCCGGGGGGCCGTGCGAAAGCCATTCGCGGTATCGGGCGATGGCGGATGAGGGCCCCTCCGCATAGGTCTCGACGCCACCATCGGAAAGATTCGTTATCCAGCCATATATGCCAAGAGCCCGCGCAATGGATCGTGCCTCATAACGGAAGCCCACACCCTGTACTCGTCCCCGAACGAGTGCAAGGATGGCTATGTTCCGTTCCGCTTCAGTGTCTGGAGCTTGGTTTACTCGCCTCAATTATGTCCCTCACGCGTTTCTCCAGGTCCGAGTAATCGAAGGGTTTGTACATGACTTCATAGGGGATGTCGAAATCGGGTCGGAGAAAACCCGATGTGATGATGACCTGCTTCTCGGGGCAGTACTTCTTCAGGAATTTGATCCAGTAATCACCGCCCAGGACATCCATCCGGTAGTCAGTAAGGATGAGATCGATGTCAAAATCAAGCAGCTGCTTGATCGCGCCTACCCCATCGGAGGCGACCAGCACCTCATAGCCCTTCTTTCGCAGATAATCGCGGAGGGTCAGGCGGATGGAGTCTTCGTCTTCCACAATGAGGACCAGGCCACTACTCTTGTCATCCATGACTATCGAACCTTCCCGGCCAAGTCGGCCACGAGCGATCCCAACGTATCAAAATCGAGTGGTTTCGAGAAGAATGCATCCGAACCTGAGGCCAGAGCACGTTCTCTGACTTCGGGGTTGGCGAGTCCCGTAATGGTTATGACAAAGGGTTTGCCAAAGCTCTGCTCAGTCTTGACCTTCCGGCAGATCTGGTTCCCGTCCAGCCCCGGCAGGTCAATGTCGAGGATGACGAAGCCAGGGCGCCGTTCCGCCATCAGGGCTCCTGCTTCGAATCCGTCGAATGCCTGTATGATGGTAAACGAGGCATCGAGTCTCTCGAAGAAGCGCTTCATGATGTCATTCAGCGAGCGGTCGTCATCGATGATTGCCATCAGGTTCCAGTCGACATCTGGTTTCTGGGGCAATTCAAGCTCGGATGGAACGCGCATCGAGCGATCCTGCAGGAAGGCAACCAGATCCTCCTGGTAAATACGATACTGGCCGCCTGGGGTCATGAAGGCTCTGAGATAACCGTTCCGGATCCAGTTGATGGCCGTCTGATTGACGACGCCGCAAAGATTGGCAACCTCAAGCGCGGAGAATATTCTGATTTTCTGAGGAGACTTCGCCATCTGCCCACCTTCGTACACGACTTATCCACACTATCTGTTTATTATCGATTGTTAATTGTAATCAATATATCCATAATGTCAATCAAATCTGCACGCATTTCGTCGCTGGTCAAGGCGCGCCTGCATGATTCGCGTGGGGACAGAGGTTTGATCAATGGTCGTGAACCACGTCCCTCGCTTGCCGTTATCATCAGCGATTGACCAAACTCGATGGAATGCCTATAATCCGGCGGCTAAGGTAGTCAGGAACGCTCTCGGATAGGTTCACCTATCCGTGGGAATATATCCCGAGGAGACATTGTCATGAAGCGAACGTATCAGCCCAGCAGGACTCGACGTGTACGGAAGTTTGGGTTCAGGGCCCGCATGAAGACCAAGAGTGGTCGGCTTGTTCTGAAGAGGCGGCGCGCAAAGGGCCGGGCCAAGCTCAGCATTTCCAACGAGAAGAAGAAGTACTGATTCCCGTGTCGGACGACGAACGGTGCGCTGCCAGCTTCCGCTTCCGGAAGCGGGAGCGTATCCGGACGCGAAGCGATATTTCCAGGGTGTTCAATGAGGGAAGCCGCTGGTCCACCAAGGGGATGCGTCTCAACGTCTTGCGAAACGGCGGCGCGGAAACCCGCGCCGTTTTTGTTACGGTGCGTCATTACGGTAACGCCGTGGAACGCAATCGTGCGCGGCGAGTCGTTTCGGAGTGCTGGCGGTTGCTGAAATCGACCGTCATTCGGGGCCTTGATGTCGTCATCCTGATCTATCCCGATCAGGACGCCATGGATATCCGCGGACAGCAGCTCGAAACCCTAGTACGTCGTGCGAACGTGGTAGCCTGAGCCGATGAATGCGATCCTGTCATCGCTTTTCAGAACTGCAATCATCTTCTATAGAAAAGCTCTGTCCCCCTTGAAGCCGCGTTCCTGCAGGTACTATCCGACGTGTTCAGCCTACGCGCTCGAAGCCATCGAGCGGCATGGTGCCATTCGCGGGATCGTCCTGTCTGTCAAGCGCATTATCCGCTGCAATCCATTCCATCCGGGAGGCTTTGATCCTGTATCATGAGTATCAACGACGACAACACGAACAACGCGTTTGACGCGAGGACGATGATAGCCATTGTGATGATGGTTGTTGTCATAACGGCTGGCATGGCCATCCAGAACTTCTTCTTTCCCCGGGAGAACCTTCCCGTCCAGGCTCCGGCTCCTACGACGCAGTCTGCCGCCGCGTCGGTAGCGCCGGCTCAGACCTCTGTCCCCGCGGTATCCAGTGGCGTTCAGCCTGCTCTGGCCGAACTGCCGGTTGAGGACGCACCCAGCCAGGAAGCGTTCTACAAGATTTCCACGGACTTGTTCGATGCGACGTTCACCAACCGTGGTGGCGAACTGGTTTCGCTCAAGCTGAAGAAGCATGCCGACGGCAAGGAAGCGGTCGACATGTTCCTGCCCCTGAATGGATCGGTGTCCGGCTTCTCCGTGGCTCTCGGCGATGCGGGAACCGTGCCGGTCACCTCGTTCATGAATGCCTCGATGGTACAGGATGGCGTCATCGAGTTTTCCCGTTCCTTTCTCGCAAAGGATTCCTCTGGAAACGACGCTCCCTTCGTCCTGAAGAAGCGGTATGAATTCAAGAATGGCGACTACATGTTCCGCCTGTCCGTTTCCATTCAGGGTTCTGGAACCTCTGTCCCCAAGACCGGAACAGGAGACTATGCGTATACCCTGACCGTGGGGCCGCAGATTGGACCGAGCTACGAGCAATTGCCCAAGAATGCCGACTGGCGCAAGATCATCAGCTACGAGGGTGGCAAGCGCAGGATTTCGAAGACCGGGGTGCAGGTTGTTCCCGGCAGCAAGGCTACATGGTCGGCCATTGCCGGCAAGTACTTCGCACTTGTTGTCATTCCGGATGGTCCTGACTACACCGATACCTATACCAATACGGTAGTCGACGGCAAGCCTTCCGTATCATCGATGTCCTTCAGCCGCCAGGCCTTGAACAGCGCCAGCCAGACCGATGTCTTCTACATATATGCAGGCCCGAAGAGCTCGAAGGAACTGGCGCGCTACGATGATCCGACGGCCAACGGATTCAAGCGCTCGGGCGAGGATCTTGAAGCCGTGCTTGAAGGCAACAACATGCTGGGATGGCTGGAGACCGCGCTGAAGTGGTGTCTGAACCTGTTCTACGGCCTTGTGGGCAACTATGGTATCGCGATCATTCTGGTAACGATTCTGGTCCGCGTCATCATGTTCCCGTTGACCTTCAAGGGCAGCCAGTCCACCGCGAGGATGCAGGACCTGCAGCCGAAAATCCAGGAGCTGCAGGAGAAGTACAAGAACAATCCGCAGAAGCTGAACCAGGAAATGGCGGAGTTCTACAAGCGGGAAGGCTACAATCCGCTGTCCGGCTGTCTGCCGCTGCTGATCCAGTTTCCGATCTTCATTGCCATGTACTCGCTCTTCAACAACCATTTCGATCTGCGTGGCGCCTCATTCATTCCAGGGTGGATCAACGACCTGTCACTGCCCGAGGCCGTGTACTCGTTCCAGACGATCAATCTGGTCATCTGGCGCGTCTCGGCTATCCGCATACTGCCGATCATCTACGTGATCAGCCAGCTGCTGTACGGCCGCTACATGCAGCAGCCGACGAGCGCCGGACAGAGCGCGGGCCAGATGAAGTTCATGATGTACGGCATGCCGATCATGTTCTTCTTCATTCTCTACGATGTGCCGTCGGGCCTGCTCGTGTACTGGATCGCCTCGAACATCCTGACCACCCTGCAGCAGGTTGTCATCAACATGGTTATCCACAAGAAACGCACAGCCCAGCGCCTCGCACAGCCGCAGCCGAAGGTCATTGCGACAAAGGGCGGAAAAGGCGTCAAGAAGGGGCGCAACTAATTGAAAACCTCTCTCTGATAGGAGATCTATATGGAATACGAGTTCGAAGGCCGTACCGAGGAAGAGGCCATCGAGATCGCCGCCCGGGAACTGGGCCTGGCCCGCGACGAGTTTGACGTGGAAATTGTGGAGTCCCAGCGGGGCGGCTTCCTCAAGAAGGGCAAGACGAGGATCAAGGTGCAGTCGCGATCCTCTGTCCCCGCAGGCCGGCCGGAGCGAAAGCCCGAGACGCCGGCCGCCGAGCGGCACCGCCCGGTTGTCAATCAGCTGGCGGCTGGCGAGTTCGAGGAACAGCTCCTGGAGTTCGTCCGGATGACGGTCGAGAAGATGGGTTATACCTGCAAGGCGACCATTCTGTTCCGCGAGGAACTCAAGCTGGGCATCAGGATCGAGAGCGAGAGCGCGGCGATCCTGATTGGCAAGAAGGGCAAGAACCTGGATGCCTTGCAGCTCCTTGCCAATGTCTATGCCGGCAAACTGGGTCGTGAAGACCTGCGGATCATCATCGATTCCGAGAATTACCGGATCCGGCGTGAAGAGGCGATCGTCAAGATGGCGTACGAAGTGGCCGAACGCGTCCGGCGCACCAGGAACTCGGTGCTGCTCGAGCCGATGAACCCGTTCGAGCGCAGGATCGTACACACGACGCTGAACGACATCGTCGATATCGAGACCAAGAGCGAAGGCGAGGGTCTGTACAAGCAAGTCAGGGTGATGTTCCGGGGCCATCGATAGAGCCCCTTGCCGCCATCGCAGGACCGCCCTCCCCGGAGGGCGGTCTTCTTTTGTCTTGTCGCACTTCCGACATGCTGGGAACTCAAACCTCTGTCCCTCAAAACGCTTGAATTCCCCACAACTACGTGCTACGATTGTTCGTAGATTGAACACCTTGATTCGGGCCTTGTATCGAATCTGGGCCACAGACTTCCTGGATCAGGCGGGAGCGTGATTCGTCCGCCTCGTGCTGGCCAGGAACGACAGACATCACCCCCCAAAAATCGCCAGACCTTCTGGCGAATTGAATTCCCGTCTACTTCTGGAAAAGCACCAACCACATGACAGACTTCGTCCCAGACCCTTCGGCAATCGTCTCCGATGATGCCGAGCTGGCCATCCTCGAAAGCATCTACTCGTCTCAGCGGCGGTCGCAGGATCTTACCCAGCGTGATCTGGCCGCGGCTGCGGGTTTGTCGCTGGGCATGACCAATGCGCTGCTCCGTCGCTTTTCCGACAAGGGGTGGGTGCTCCTGAAGCGCCTCAACGCGCGGAATATCCAGTACGCATTGACGCCGGAAGGCGTCAACGAGATAGCGCACCGCACATATCGGTACTTCAGACGGACGGCGCGCGCCGCGGGTCTGTACCGTGACATGATCGAATCGTTCGTCATGCGCAAGAAGCGCGATGGCGTGACGCGGCTCGTGCTTGCCGGCGCCTCCGATATCGATTTTCTGATCGAATATGCGTGCGAGCGGCATGGCTTGCTCTTCGTCAAATCCGTTGATCCGGAGAAGGCCCAGCGGCTGGCCGCCGATTCCGGTACGATGATCATCCGGCCCGAACTCTCCACACCGGAGACGGCGGCCTCCGGCGCTTCGTCGGGCTTTCCCGAAGAGAGTCTTGCGCGCGTTCTGGCTGGCGTCTGATGTGGAAAATTTTGGGGACAGAGGTTGGCAAAAACATGATAATAGTGAATAAATATTCGCATAGAAGGCGCCCATGACCACGATCATACTCTGTGGCGGGTCCGGAACCAGGCTGTGGCCCCTGTCGCGGGCGGCAAGGCCTAAGCAGTTTGCCGCCATAGTTCCCGGCGGCTCGCTCTTTGAAGGCGCCGTATCGCGGAATCTGTCGCTGGGCTCTCGGTTTATCGTCGCCGCCAATGAGGGACAGAGGTTGCTGGCGCAGGAACAGCTTCATGGCCTCGGGGTGCATGAGTATGGCGCCATGATAGAACCCGTAGGGCGCAATACCGCCCCGGCGATTGCCCTGTCCTGTCTGATGCTGCCACGTGACGAGATTGTGCTGGTGGCACCCAGTGACCATCTGATTGGCGGCATGGCAGAGTACGGAGCCGTCGTCGCGCGGGGGACAGAGCTTGCGCAAGCTGGCCGACTGGTGACCTTCGGCATCGCTCCCACCTATCCCGAGACCGGGTACGGCTACATAGAGACCGACGGCGAGCGGGTCATCTCCTTCAAGGAGAAGCCCGATGCCCAGACGGCGAAGAGCTACGTCGCGGAGGGCCGCTACTACTGGAACTCCGGCATGTTCTGCTTTGCCGCGGGAACTTTTCTGGACGAATTGCAGCGACACGCACCCGATGTCTTTGCCACCTGTGTTGCGGCACATGAGCGAGCCACCAGCAGGGAGCCCCTGCGTCCGACCCTGGCCGACATGTCGGCCATCCCATCCATCAGCGTCGATTATGCGGTTATGGAGAGGAGCGACCGTGTTTCCTGCGTCCTCTGTCCCCCATCACTTGGCTGGAGCGACCTGGGCAGCTACGATGCCCTGTATGACGAGCTCTGTCCCCGTGGAGCATCCGGCGCCATGATCGGGACGCCTGCGCCTGTTTCGGTCGAGTCGAGCGGCAACTTGGTGGTGGCATCGGGAAAACGCATCGTGCTCGTCGGGGTCGAGGATCTTGTTGTCGTCGATACGCCTGATGCTCTTCTGGTTGCCAGGCGCGGTTCCACACAGAAGGTCAAGGACGCGGTCGATGCGCTCAAAACTATCGAGCCGGGACTGCTATAACTGGAAGCGAAAGGCCCATCTTCGAGGGACAGAGGTTTAGGATGTGCGCCATATTTGGCGGATCATCAGCATGACAGGAGAAAACGATTCATGAAAGGCATCATTCTGGCCGGTGGAGCGGGTACCCGCCTCTTTCCGGTGACCCAGGTCGTGTGCAAGCAGCTGCTGCCGGTCTACGACAAGCCGATGATCTACTATCCGCTCTCGACCCTGATGCTTGCCGGCATCCGGGAGATACTGATCATCTCGACCCCGCTCGATCTGCCCCGGTTCCAGGCGCTGCTCGGAGATGGCCGGGGGCTGGGCCTGAAGCTCTCCTACAAGGTCCAAGAGACGCCGAACGGCCTGGCCCAGGCCTTTGTGCTGGGCAAGGAGTTCATAGGCAAGGATTCCGTGTGCCTGGTTCTGGGAGACAACATCTTCTATGGGCAGGGATTTTCGAAGACCCTGCAGGCCTGCGCCGAGATGTCCAGCGGAGCCAAGGTCTTCGGTTACTATGTGAACGACCCCGAGCGCTACGGCGTGGCCGAGTTTGACAGCCATGGCACCGTGCTGTCGATCGAAGAAAAGCCCGCCGCGCCCAAGTCCAACTATGCGGTGGTCGGCCTGTATTTCTATGACAACGAGGTGATTCGCGTGGCGGAGAACCTGCGGCCTTCGTCCCGCGGAGAATACGAGATTACCGATGTCAACCGCGAGTACCTGCGTCGTGGCAAGCTGACCGTCGAGCTTCTGGGGCGGGGCTTTGCCTGGCTGGACACTGGAACGCATGCCTCGCTTGCCGATGCCGGCAACTTCGTCAAGACGGTGGAGGACAGGCAGGGGCTCAAGATTGCCTGCATCGAAGAGGTCGCGTATCGCATGGGTTTCATCGACCTGCCGGGGCTGGCAGCGCTGGCCGATTCGCTCAGGAAATCTACATATGGTGAATACCTGTTGAAGATCGTGCGCGAAGAACAAGCCCGCCTGGCGTTGCTCTAGCCAGAACGCACCAGAAAGCCGAAGCGATGCCATTTACCTTCGAACCGACCGCCATCGAGGGCCTGCTGATTATCAGGCCCAGGTTGTTTCCCGACGACCGTGGCTCTTTCATGGAGACTTACAAGGCCAGCGAGTTTGCCGCAGCCGGAATCCATGAGGTCTTCGTGCAGGACAACCATTCCCGGAGCAGACGCGGCGTGCTCCGGGGGCTGCATTTCCAGCGAGAGCCCCATGCCCAGGCCAAGCTTGTCCGCGTGACCAGCGGCCTCGTGTGGGATGTGGCCGTCGATCTGCGCGCCGGCTCTACTACGTATGGCCGCTGGTTTGGCCTCGAACTGAGCGCCGAGAACCACACGATGCTGTTTCTGCCACCGGGGTTTGCCCATGGCTTCGTTGCCCTCTCCGACCAGGCGGAACTGCTGTACAAGTGCGGGGCAGAATACCACAAGGAAAGTGATGGTGGCGTGCGCTGGAATGATCCGGATCTGGCCATCGGCTGGCCCATCGATGATGTGATCCTGTCCGATAAGGATGCAGCCCTTCCCTGGCTCAAGGATCTGCATAGGGGGGCGCCATGATCTGGCTCGTTGGCAACAAAGGCATGCTGGGGACAGAGGTCGCGGAGGTCCTGACGGCTTCCGGCCTCGCGTGGGTTGGAAGCGACCGCGAGACCGATATCCGTGACCCGCAGGCCCTGCAGTCATGGCTCTCGGCGGCTGATGGAGCCGAGGGCCAGCCGATCGACTGGATCATCAACTGTTCGGCATACACCGCGGTGGACAAGGCGGAGGACGAGGAAGACCTGGCCCGCGGCATCAACGCGCTCGGCGCGGGCAACCTTGCCAGGCTTGCCACCGCGATAGGTGCCAGGCTTATCCACATATCCACAGACTATGTCTTTCGGGGTGACGGCACGCGCCCCTACATCGAGACCGATGCCGCTGACCCACAGGGCGCCTATGGCCGCACCAAGGCCGAGGGAGAGGCGCTGGTCGCGAACCTCTGTCCCCGCAATTTCATTGTCCGCACCGCCTGGCTCTATGGCCAGCATGGCCCCAACTTCGTCGATACGATGCTCAGGCTGATGCGCGAGCGGGATTCCATCGGCGTGGTGGCCGACCAGCGTGGCACGCCTACCTGGGCCGCCGATCTTGCCCACGCCATTGCCAGGATCATCCAGCAGGATATGACCGGTTTCGGTATCTACCACTACACGAACGCGGGCCAGGCGACCTGGTTCGAATTTGCCCAGGAGATTCAGCGACTGGGCCGGGAGTATGGCCTCCTTGACCACGAGTGCCGGATCAAGCCCCTGACCACCGCCGAATACCCGACCAGGGCGCGACGCCCCGCCTACTCGGTGCTGTGCAAGGACAAGATCGTCGCCGCGGGCGTCGCCGTCCCCGACTGGAAAGAGAGCCTTCGCGCGTTCCTGAAGCGTGACCGTGTGCGTACATCGGAGGAGATCAGAACACCATGAGCAGATCATTCAACACCATCCTGGTGACCGGCGGCGCCGGGTTCATCGGGTCGAACCTGATCCAGTACCTGTTCGACCAGGCCGACTTCAAGGGACGCGTCGTCAACCTCGATGCCCTGACCTATGCGGGCAACCTGGAGAGCCTTGCCGATATCGACGAGCGCTACGGAGCTTGCCGTGGGGCGGAGCAGCGCTATTTCTTCGTCAAGGCAGACATCTGCGATCGGGCCGCGGTCGAAGCCGTGTTCAACACGCACAAGATTGACGCGGTGGCACACCTGGCGGCCGAAAGCCATGTGGACCGCTCGATCCTGGGACCCGAGGCGTTCATCCGGACCAACGTGATGGGCACCTTTACCCTGCTCGACGTTGCCCGCACCGCCTGGAAGGGCCGGGATGATGTGCTCTTCCACCATGTCTCTACCGATGAGGTCTTTGGCTCCCTTGGCGA
>MTLE01000612.1_pt3 | contig 37040 bp, 41 predicted proteins | sample 1982461 | NCBI WGS metagenome assembly MTLE01 (sample SAMN05712605, study PRJNA340218) | biofilm metagenome | isolation source: sample SPL anode biofilm adapted to -200 mV | place: USA | collected 2012-02-03
ACCGTGGCCCCGGCCCAGACCCTCACCGACAAGGAGTATCAGATCCTTCGCGATGCGGCGCTGAAAATCATCCGTGAGATCGGCGTGGACACCGGCGGCTCCAATATCCAGTTCGGCATCAATCCCCGCAATGGCCGCCTAGTGGTCATCGAGATGAACCCGCGGGTCTCCCGCTCCTCGGCCCTGGCCTCCAAGGCCACCGGCTTCCCCATCGCCAAGATTGCGGCGAAGCTGGCCGTTGGCTACACCCTGGACGAGATCCGCAACGACATCACCCGCGAGACCCCGGCCTGTTTCGAGCCGACCATCGACTACGTGGTGACCAAGATCCCGCGCTTCACCTTCGAGAAATTCCCCGCCGCTGACAGCACCCTCACCACCCAGATGAAATCGGTGGGTGAGGTCATGGCCATTGGCCGTACCTTCAAGGAGTCGTTCCAGAAGGCCCTCCGCTCCCTGGAGATCGGTTCGGCCGGGTTCGAATCGCGGCTTTTCACCAACGGCGACACCCGCAGGGCCCTGACCGCCAAGGAGCAGCAGCTTGTTCAGGACAAGCTCCGGGTACCCAACTGGGAGCGGCTCTGGTATCTGGGCGATGCCTTCCGCTGTGGCATGAGCATCGACGAGATCTTCCAGCTCACCGCCATCGATCCCTGGTTCCTTCACAATATCAAGCAGATCATCGATAAGGAGGAGGATCTGCGGAAGGTCGATGTGGCGGCGGAAACCAGGGAAAACCTGGCTGCCATCGTCCGCGAGGCCAAGCAGTACGGCTTTTCCGACAAGATGCTCGGCCGTTTCTGGGGGAAGAACGACGAGGAGATCCGTCAGCTGCGCCTCTCCCTTGGCGTCAAGCCCGTGTTCAAGCGGGTCGATACCTGCGCCGCCGAGTTCGTTGCCTATACCCCGTACCTCTACTCCACCTACGAGGAGGAGTGCGAGGCCGAAGTGACCGACCGGAAGAAGATCATGATTCTCGGTGGCGGTCCCAACCGGATCGGCCAGGGGATCGAGTTCGACTATTGCTGCGTCCACGGGGTTTTTGCCCTTGGGGAAGACGGCTACGAGACCATCATGGTCAACTGCAACCCGGAGACGGTCTCCACCGACTATGACACCTCCGACCGCCTCTACTTCGAGCCACTCACCTACGAGGATGTCCTTTCCATCGTCGATCTGGAGAAGCCCCGGGGGGTCATAGTCCAGTTCGGCGGGCAGACACCACTCAAGCTGTCTGTTGCCCTGGAGAAGGCCGGGGTTCCCATCATCGGCACTTCACCTGACGCCATCGACCGGGCCGAGGACCGGGAGCGGTTCCAGGAGATGCTCCACAAGCTTAACCTCCTGCAGCCGGAGAACGGCACCGCCCGCTCCTTCGAGGAAGCGGGAGAGGTGGCCAACCGGATCGGCTACCCCGTGGTGGTGCGCCCCTCCTACGTTCTCGGCGGCCGGGCCATGGAGATCGTCTACGACGTGGATAACCTGCGCCGCTATATGACCACTGCCGTCCAGGCGTCGCCGGAACATCCGATCCTCATTGACAAATTTCTGGACAAGGCCATCGAGATCGACGTGGACGCCCTCTGCGACGGAACAGAAGTGGTTATCGGCGGGATCATGGAGCATATCGAGGAGGCCGGCATCCACTCGGGCGACTCGGCCTGCTGCCTGCCGCCCCATTCCATCTCGCAGGAACTGGTTGAGGAAATCCGCCGCCAGACCACCGTCATGGCCCTTGAGTTGAATGTCAGGGGGCTCATGAACGTCCAGTACGCCATCAAGGACGGGACCATCTACATTCTCGAGGTGAACCCCCGTGCTTCAAGGACCGCCCCCTTCGTTTCCAAAGCCACGGGCCGTTCCCTGGCCAAGATCGCGGCGCGGGTCATGGCCGGCAAGAGTCTGAAGGAGCTTGGCGTTACCGGGTACATCGAACCGAAGCATATGTCGGTCAAGGAAGCGGTCTTCCCCTTCGTCAAGTTCCCCGGCGTGGACACGCTGCTCGGACCGGAGATGAAGTCCACCGGCGAGGTTATGGGGATAGGACCCGACTTTGCCACAGCCTTTGCCAAGGCCCAGCTCGGCGCCAACGTGAAACTCCCCAGTTCGGGCAAGGTTTTCATCAGCCTCCATGACGCCGACAAGAAACATATTGTCGATTCAGCGAAAAAACTCTATAATGCGGGTTTTAAACTGGTTGCCACCCGCGGCACCGCTTCCTATCTTCAGGAAAAAGGGGTTGCGGTGGAGGTGATCAACAAAGTAAACGAAGGACGGCCCCACATCGTAGATGCCATCAAGAGCGGCGATATCTGCATGGTGCTCAACACCACCCAGGGAGCCCAGGCCGTTGCCGATTCCTTCTCCATACGCCGCGAGTCGCTCATGCACAATGTTGCTTACTACACCACCGTTGCCGGGGCAAACGCGGCGGCAGACGGCATTGTGGTCATGCTCAACGGTGAGCTGGATGTCAAGCCGTTGCAGGACTATCTTTCGTAAAGCAGGCTTAGAGCCGCTGAACAGCCGGATCTTTTCATAACCTAATTGCTGAGTGTACCAACGGGGCGGCCAAATGGCTGCCCCGCGATTTTCATAGAGGAGTAGTCAGTACGATGACCTATTCAGTACCCATGACCAAAGAGAGTTACGAATCGCTTCAGGAAGAGTTGAAGCGCCTGATTCGTGAAGAGCGGCCCCGGGTTATCCAGGATATTGCCGAGGCCCGCAGCCACGGTGACCTTTCGGAGAACGCGGAGTACGATGCCGCCAAGAACCGCCAGGCATTCATTGAAGGGCGGATCCAGGAGCTTCAGGGGAAGCTTGCCATGGCCCACGTGGTTGATCTCTCCGGCCTTAAGCCTGACAAGGTTGTTTTCGGCGCCACCGTCACCCTTTACGATACGGCGACCGAGGAGGAGGTAACCTACAAGATCGTCGGCGAAGAAGAGGCCGACATCAAGCTGGGGAAAATTTCCTGCACGTCACCGGTCGGCAAGGCCCTCATCAGCCATAAGCTCGATGACAGCGTGAAGATCAAGGTGCCGTCGGGTTCCGTCAAGGAATACGAGATTATCGACATCAAATATCTGTAGGATGGCGAGGTAGTTTTTACCCTTGCTACTTGCTGACGACTGAAAGGAGTCAACTAAATGAGCCAATTCACCAAGGATATGACATTTGCCCAGGCCCTCCAGGCCAGTCCCGAGGTTGCCAAGGTACTGCGCAAGTACAATCTCGGCTGCATCGGCTGCATGGGAGCCCAGAACGAATCCCTCGAACAGGGATGCAGTGCCCATGGCCTCGATGTAAACGAGGTCCTCAAGGACCTGAACGCCATCGGTCAGTAAGCCGTTGTCCGGGGCGAAGGGGAACACCTCTTCGCCCTTCGTCTATCCGCTGTGAGGGGTCATGCCGCTCGTCAAGCTTGCCGAAAACGGTCAGATAGTCATACCAGATAACCTCCTGTCGGAGTTGGGACTCCGTCCTGGCGACCTGCTTGACCTCGAGCCCGTTCCGGGCGCCATTCGTATCTCCCGCCACGTTTCTCCCGATCCTCCCGCGGTCGGAATCAGCCTGCAGAAGTCCATTGCCCGAAAAAATCTGGAAACCCCAATCAAGTTTATCAAGGGGGTCGGCCCGAAACTGGCGGAGATTCTCGCCAAAAAGGGGATTGCCTCGGTGGAGGATGCCCTCTACCTCCTGCCCAACCGCTATGAGGACCGCCGCCGGATTGTCCCCATAGCCGGACTACGTCCCGGCCGGACCGCGGTTTTTTCCGGAGAGGTGATTACTGCCAATGTTGTGACCACCAAGGGAGGGCGCCGTTTCTTCGAAGCGCTGGTGCGCGATGGCAGCGGCACCATTTCCTTCAAGTGGTTTAACTTCAACCCCGCTTTTCTGAAGAAGAGCTGGCAGGTTGGAAAACGGGGCATTTTCACCGGTCTGGTCGCGCAGTTCGGTCTTCAGCTTGAGGTGCATCACCCGGACGTCGAGTGGCTTGCCGAGGGTGAGAGCGTGGAGTCGGTCATGGCCCGCGACCCCGTGAGTTTCGGGCGCGTAGTGCCTGTTTATCCCCTCACTGAAGGACTCCACCAGAAGACCCTCCGTAAGGTAATGAAGGAGGTGGTGGACCAGTACGCGCCGGGCGTCGAGAGCGTCCTTCCTTCGGATGCGGCGTCGCGCCATGGGCTCCTCCCGCTTAACGAGGCGCTTCGCCGGGTCCACTTCCCGGATGGCGATGCCGACCCGCAACTGCTGGAAGAGGGGAAGGACCCCGCCAACCGCACCCTTATTTTCGACGAATTTTTTTTCCTCGAACTGGGGCTGGCCCTGAAGCGGCAGGGTGTTACGCTGGAGACCGGCATTGCCTTCAAGGTCAGTCACCTCTACACCAAGCCGCTCCTCAAGCTGCTTCCCTTTTCGCTGACCGGGGCTCAGCGCCGCGTCCTTGCCGAGATCAAGGATGAGATGATGGCGCCGCATCCCATGCACCGCCTGATTCAGGGCGATGTGGGGTGCGGTAAGACCCTGGTGGCGCTCATGGCCGCACTTGTGGCGGTGGAGAACGGCTACCAGGTGGCCATAATGGCTCCCACCGAGATCCTCGCCGAGCAGCACTACCTGAACATCCACCGTTGGTGCGACGAGATCGGCGTGTCCACGGTCCTCATAACGTCGTCCCTGAAGGGGAAGGAGAAGAAGGCGGCCCTGGAGCGGGTGGCGCAGGGGGAGGCACAGATCGTTATCGGTACCCATGCGGTCATCCAGGACAAGGTGGCGTTCCACCGGCTTGGTCTCGGCATCGTGGACGAGCAGCACCGCTTCGGCGTCATCCAGCGGGGGCTTCTGAAAAAAAAGGGGGAGAACCCCGATATCCTCGTCATGACCGCAACCCCCATACCACGCACCCTGGCAATGACCGTCTTCGGCGACCTTTCGCTTTCAGTTATCGATGAGCTGCCGCCTGGCCGGACCCCCATCGAGACGCGGATATGTTTTGAATCGCGCCGCAACCAGGTTTACGGCATAATTCGCGACGAGGTAGCCAAGGGACGCCAGGCCTACGTAATTTACCCCCTGGTGGAAGAGTCGGAAAAATCTGACCTGAAAGCCGCCACTCAGATGGCGGGACATCTGGCCAACGAGATCTTTCCCCAACTGCGGCTCGGCATACTCCACGGCCGGATGAAGCCCGAGGAGAAGGAGGGCGTCATGGGCGCCTTCAAGGCCCGCGAGATTGATATTCTGGTGGCGACTACGGTGATTGAGGTCGGCATCGACGTGCCCAATGCCACGGTGATGGTCATCGAGCATGCCGAGCGGTTCGGCCTGTCGCAGCTCCATCAGCTGCGGGGCAGGGTGGGGCGGGGGGACGCGAAGTCCCGCTGCATCCTCATGGCCGGGGAGCGCCTTTCCGAGGACGCGGAGAAGCGGTTGCGGGTCATGGAGTCGACCACCGACGGCTTCAAAATTGCCGAGGCCGATCTCGAAATACGCGGACCTGGCGATTTCCTCGGTACCCGGCAGGCGGGAATCCCCGATTTCCGCGTTGCCAACATCCTGCGTGACGGCCATATCCTCGAAGAAGCCCGGAAGGAGGCCTTCGCCGTTGCGGAGACGGACCCTGACCTGCGGCTTCCCGAACATGAACTGCTCCGGGCCGAACTGCTTCGCCGCTGGGGCGGGAGGCTTGAGCTGGCCGGAATCGCCTGACCATTTTGCAGCACCCAATTATCCCAGGAGGAATCAATGTCCGAATTTACCAATGTAACCGTCGTTCGTGAGGCCAACGTTTTCTTTAACGGCGGAGTTGTGAGCCGCACCGTCATCTTCCCCGACGGCACGAAAAAGACCCTCGGATTCATGCAGCCGGGAGAGTACACCTTTAACACCGGCGCACCCGAGATCATGGAGATCCTTTCCGGTGAGCTGGATCTCAAGCTCCCCGGCAGCGACCTTTGGGATCGCATCGGCGGCGGCGAGTCCTTCGACGTTCCGGCCAACTCAGCATTTACCATGCGCGTCCACACCCACACCGACTACTGCTGCTCCTTCGTGGGCTAGGGCCTTCGGGGGTGATGAGAGCCCCGTTCACTGTGAATGGGGCTTTTCTGCCTTTTGCCCGAACTTTCGCGCCGCCAGGGCGATGATTCCGGTCGCCAGCAAGGCGGCTGCCAGGAGTGCCAGCGAAACGAGGGTGTTGTTCAGGAGCGTCGGCTTCAATAGTATGACCAGCCCCAACATGAGCATCATGACTCCCGAGAGGAGTTTCAGGACCCGCCCTTCCCATTCCGTCAGCTTCCGGTTGCCGAGGGTCACCGTGAAAACCCCCACGATGACGGCCAGGGGGACCACATACATCAGGTTGTAGGCTGCCAGATAGAGGTAATACCCGGCGGGTGAAAGACCGCGAAGGGTCAGAATCCGGGTATAGACCATGGGAAAACCGGCGGTGCAGAGGAGCTCGTAGCTGTTTGCCGCCACGGCCAGGACTACCGTTCCCGCCAGCATCGAGGGGAGGGAGCCGGTTCGGACCAGGCTCCTCATCCGCTCGAAGAGTTTGGGTTTTTTTGCTTCGGGAATGACAAGAGAAATCCCCTTTTCGAAGAAAAAGAAGTCTTTTATGTTTATGACGGCAACGATGAGGGCAATTATTCCGGCGGCAATCGTGACGGCATTCAGGGTCCCCGCCACCAGGAAGAGGTTGAGCCAGGCCGCCATGAAGAGGAAATAGACGAGCCCCGAGAAAAAGACGAAGGTGAAGCCCACTATTGCCATGCGGCGCCGTGAGTGAGCGTGGATCAGAAGACTCAGAAGGAAGAGGAGAACGAAAAACGCACAGGGATTGAAGCTGTCGAGCAGGGCGATGATGAGGGTGAACGCCGGAAGCGACAGGGTGTGCGGATCGAGGGCGCCGATGCCGGGAATGGTGATTGCGGATGCCGTCTCTGCCGCCTGAGCCCGTGATATGCGGGGCGCCGGCTGCGAGGAAACGAGGCGTTCGATGTCGCCCCTTTTTTCATCTGTGAACCCGGCGATGACCTGGTTGCCGACGATAAAGGTCGGAACGCCGCTCGCCTCGACGCCACGCTCCTTTGTCATGGCAATGAGAAGTTCCATGTTTTTCGGGACGGAGAAAACCTCGTAGGAGCGAATCCGTAGGGTGGGGTGTTTGCGCTGGAGCTCTGCGAGAAACGGTTTCGCCCGGGCACAGTGTGAGCAGCCTTCGCCCCAGAAGAAATACAGCGTCACTTCACCGGCAGCGTCGTTCCCGGCTCCGTAGGCGGGCCCAGGGCCGAAGAGCAGTCCGGCAACGATGCTTAGTGCGGCGCAGAGCCTGGCCAAGGTTGTCACCATTGCGGCCTCCCGGTTAAACTCTATCGCAGGATGAAGATTTTTACATCAGAGGTTATATCAATTTTTTCGCCATGTCCGCACTGATACTCAATAACCATAGCGTTGCCGGCAGGTTCGCCCCGTCTCCCACGGGCGCTCTCCATCTGGGTTCGCTGGTGGCCGCCGTCGGAAGTTATGGGGCGGCGAAACGGGCGGGTGGCCTGTGGCTGCTGCGGATGGAGGATCTGGATACCCCCAGGGTGGTGAAGGGGATGGCCGACGACATCCTGCGTACCCTGGAAGCTCTGGGCTTTGCCTGGGATGGGGAAATCATGTGGCAGAGCAGGAGGACTGAGGCGTACCAGGCAGCTCTGGACCGGCTGCTTGCTGCTGGGGATGCCTATCCCTGCGGTTGTTCGCGGACGGAAATAGTCAGGGTCGCCTCGGCTCCCCATACCGGCGACGGCGAGGTTCCCTATCCCAATATCTGCCGCCATGGTCTCGCGGCCGGCAAAGAGGCGCGCTCCTTCCGCGTCAAGGTGGAGGATACGCCCATTGCCGTCCATGATCTCGTCATGGGAGAGAGGCTGTACAATTTGGCCCGGATATGCGGCGACTTTGTGGTGAAGCGCGCCGACGGGCTCTTTGCCTATCAGCTTGCCGTGGTGGTGGATGATGCCGACCAGGGGGTGACCCAGGTCGTGCGGGGGAGCGATCTTCTTTCCTCGTCGCCGCGGCAGATTCATCTTCAGCGGCTCCTGGGGTATGACACCCCTGTTTACGCCCATCTTCCCCTGGTTACCGCCCCCGGCGGGGGAAAACTGTCGAAGCGGGATAATGCCGTCTCCCTGGCCGCCGGCCGCAATCTGGCGGTCGATGGGGGGCGGTTGCTGCTGGCGGCACTCCGCTTCCTTGGTCAGCAGCCCCCTGATTCCCTCAAAGGGGCTTCAGGCAGTGAAATCCTTGCCTGGACGGCGGATTACTTCGATCTTTCCCAGGTTCCCACCAGTTCAGCGCCCCTCGTGCTTCCCTTCTGAGCCATCCCCCCGTATCCCGAATCTACGCTTCATCCTCAGTATAGGCCTGGTGTAGCTTCACCGGTTTGCCTTTGGCGCGGGCCTTCAGGTTAAGCATCTCAACCGCGACCGAGAATGCCATGGCGAAGTAGATGTATCCCTTGGGTATGTGCATCCCCATCCCGTCGCCGATGAGCGCCACGCCGATGAGGATGAGGAAGGAGAGGGCCAGCATCTTGATGGTCGGGTGCTCTTCCACGAATGCGCTGATCCTGCCCGAAAAGAACATCATGAAGCCGACGGCAATGACGACGGCCAGAACCATGACCGCAAGCTTGTTGGCCATGCCGATGGCTGTGATGATGGAGTCCAGGGAGAAGACGATGTCCAGGAGGAGAATCTGGACGATTATGCCCGCGAAGGATGCGGCGGCCTTGGTGGAAGAGTGACCTTCCTCCCCCTCAAGCTTGTCGTGAATCTCCATGGTGCTCTTGGCCAGCAGGAACAGGCCTCCGGCGATGAGTATGAGGTCGCGACCCGATATCTCCCTCCCTGTGATGGAAAAGAGGGGGGCCGTGAGCCCCATGAGCCAGGTGAGGGAGAACAGAAGCCCCACGCGGGTGAACATGGCGAGGGCGAGGCCGGTGATGCGCGCCTTCTCCTGCTGCTCAGCTGGCAATTTGCCTGCGAGAATGGAAATGAAAACAATGTTGTCGATACCGAGAACGATTTCAAGTGCCGTAAGGGTTGCCAGGGCTATCCATGCCTGGGGGTCGCTGAGCCATTCCATATATAAAACTCCTTCATTGGTGATGTAACGGTGGACACATATACCGGGGCGTCCCGGTACTGTCAACTGCAATTTCACGGAGGGACGGCCGGCCGTAATCCGCAGTCGCAAGCCCTTTTCCCTCAGTTGTGGAATAGTCTGCAGCACTTCTGGGTACTATTCACCACATTGTTTGCATATTCATTGGTGACATGGATTTTGTGACGTAAAACCAATGGGTTGCAAGTTGCTGGTTGTTGGCACAAAGCTTGATAGTGTTCCCTGCAAAGAGATTTAGAGCAAGGAGGGTTCCTGTGTTCAGAACTAAAAATATCGTCAATATGCTGCTGATTCTTGCTGCCGTGGTGGTTGTCGGTATCCTCGCATTCTCCGTCCGCCTGGAGGCTTCGGTCAACTCGGTAGCGGTGCTGCGGACGCAGGGGATGACCTGCGGCAGTTGCGCCATGAAGATTGAAGATGCCCTCAAGGGAGCAAAAGGTGTTTCCTCCGTCCAGGTCAACGTGAACGAGGGGCAGGTGGTGGTCGGTTACGATTCCAGCCTGGTGAAGCCGGAAGCCATCGCTGAGCAGGTAACCGGCAGCGGCTATGGCAGCAGTATCATACAGGTGCTGACGCCTGAAGAATATGCCTCGCTGACCGGCAAGAACATCGCTGCCGACAGCCAGAAGGGCGGTTGCGGCAAAGGGTGCTGCGGCACGAAGAGATAAACCCAATAAACCCGGACCCCCATGAAGGGGCAGGTAACCATCGGAGGAGTATTATATGAGCGGTAAAACTGCAAAGCGTTTCGTGAAGTCGTGGACAATTGCACTGGTTGCCATCATCGCCGTGGCGGGCACCGTAGCGGCGTTCACTCTCCCCGGATTCGGCAAGTTCGAGCAGGTCAAGGCCACTGGCGGCGTGGTGAGTATCCCCCTCTCCGGCGTCTCGGACGGCAAGGCGCATTTTTACCGGTATGCGGACGGAGGGAAGGATATTTCATTTTTCCTGGTCAAGGCGCCTGACGGAGCGGTCAAGACGGCTTTTGACGCCTGTGATGTCTGCTTCCGGGAGAAAAAAGGTTACACGCAGGACGGTACCGTTATGGTCTGCAAGCAGTGCAACAGGAAGTTCGACACCAACCGGATCGGCCCCCACTCCGTCGGTGGTTGCAACCCTTCGTATCTTCCCAGCAAACAGGTGGGCGGAAACGTGATAATAAGCGTTGCCGATCTCAAGGCGGGCGCCAGGTATTTCCAGTAACTTCGACGGGGGAACTGCATGAAACTGCGCACCATTTCCATTAATAACCTCAGAAGGCGCAAGGCGAAGATGGCCTTCCTGACCATCGGCCTCATGGTGGGTATCGCCACCATTGTCACCCTGCTCACCCTGACCGCCTCCATGTCCAGCGATATCGGCAAGAAAATGGACGAGTTCGGGGCGAACATCCTCATCATGCCCCAGAGCAATGACCTGTCCATGAGCTATGGCGGCATCAGTCTCGGCCGGGTCACCTTCGACCAGCGTGAAATCCGCGAGGCGGATCTGGCAAAGATTACCACCATAAAGAACAACAAGAACATACTCGCTATCTCCCCCAAGGTTCTCGGGGGCGTCCGCCTCGGCGACCGGGACGCGCTCCTCGTGGGAGTCAACTTCGACAGTGAGCTCAAGATGAAGCAGTGGTGGAGGATATTTGGGGAAGTACCCAAAAAAGAAGGTGAAATACTCCTTGGAAGTTCCGCAGCGGATGCCGCTCATCTGACCCCTGGCGACACCATCCAGCTCGCGGGGCGCAGCGTCACCGTGGCCGGCGTCCTTGAGCAGACCGGCTCCCAGGACGACTCCCTTGTCTTCATGCCCCTTGCCGGCGCCCAGAAACTTCTCGGCAAAGAGGGACGGATTACCCTTGTTGAGGTGGCGGCCCTCTGTTCCGGCTGCCCTATCGGCGACATGGTGGTGCAGATAGCGGAAAAGCTCCCCGAAGCCAAGGTAACTGCCATCCAGCAGGTGGTGGAGTCCCGTCTCCAGACCCTCGACCACTTCAAGCGCTTCGCTTTTGCCGTGGCCGGCGTCGTAATCTTCATCGGTTCCCTCATCGTCTTCGTCACCATGATGGGGAGCGTAGCTGAGCGAACCACCGAGATTGGCGTCTTCCGGGCCATCGGATTCCGCAGGAACCACATTATCCGGATCATCCTCCTGGAGGCGGCCCTTGTGAGCCTGTTGGCCGGAATTCTCGGCTACCTGGCAGGAATGGGCGGTGCAAAGGCCGTCTTGCCATTCATGGCGGAAACCAAGGATGCGGCCCTGGTCTGGGATACTACGGTAATGGCCGGCTCAATAGCCCTTTCGCTTATTGTCGGCATGGTGGCAAGCCTTTATCCTGCCCTGCATGCCAGCAGAATCGATCCGACTGAAGCACTCAGGGCGCTGTAGAGGCTGGGACCGGGGACCGGGAAATCCATCAGAGGAAAGCGGGATAAACAGGAGTAATCATGGCACTCATAACCATTACTGATCTCAAAAAACATTATGTGAGTGGCGGCGAAACCGTCGAGGCCCTGCGGGGGGTTGATCTCGCCATCGAAGCTGGAGAATTCGTCACCATCATGGGGCAGTCGGGCTCGGGAAAGAGCACGCTTCTGTCGGTGCTCGGCGGCATTAGCCACCCGACAACCGGTACTGTTGAGATGGCTGGCGTAAAGCTCTATGAGCTTACCGGCGAGCAACTCGCCGACTTCAGGGCGAATAAGCTTGGCTTCGTCTTCCAGTCATTCCATCTCATCCAGTACCTCACGGCCCTGGAGAACGTCATGCTGCCACTGGCCATCACGGGTATGAAAAAGGCGGAGAAGCTGGATGCTGCGCGGGAAGCCCTCGAACGGGTACGGCTGGCCAGCAAGGGCGACCGGCTCCCGAACCAGCTCTCCGGCGGCGAGCAAGAGCGGGTCGCCATTGCTCGGGCCATTGTCAAGAAACCACCGATACTCCTTGCCGACGAACCCACCGGCAACCTGGACTCAAAAACCAGCGAAGACGTCATGGCACTATTCCGGCGGCTCAACGAAGAGGGGCAGACCGTGGTCATGGTAACCCATAACCCCGAGAACTGCACCTACGCCGACCGGACAATCGTCCTGCGCGACGGGCTCGTTGTTAACGAACAAGGAGATGCCGTAACTACGCGAAGTGCCGCCTGAAGCGCGGTGAGCATCCCACGGTTTTTCATTTTTGCGAAAAAAAGTGTTGACGGTGAAAGGTTCGTTTGCTATATAACGGGAACCTGTTTCGCGGGAATAACTCAGTGGTAGAGTGCAACCTTGCCAAGGTTGAAGTCGCGGGTTCGAATCCCGTTTCCCGCTCCATTAAATAACTAGCTACCTTGCGTAGTTATCAGCATAGAGCCCCTGGCTTTGACCAAAACTTTGACCAAAAGTGGCGGCAACGACAGGGGCTTTTGTCGTTTCAGACTTTTTCCGGTCCACTGCCATCCGTTTTTGGTAGCGTTCGGGAAACGACACCTTCATTTCTCCAGCGAAAGAAAATCCTCTCCCAGATAGTTCAGGATCTTCTCCTTTTCATCGACTAAGCCGTGCCGATAGGAACCATACACCTCGTCGACCATCTTCTTGGTGGAATGCCCCATCAAATCCACGAGCCGGGTCTTGGTGACCCCGACCAAAAGTCCCCACTGTACCAGGGTATGCCGGGCCGCGTAGGGAACTCGCGGGGAAAGACCCGCCGCCTTCAGGGCCTTGTCCCACAACGATTCATGCTCCGGATTTTTCAAAGACATCTCTCACAATATCCTTTTTGGCCTTTCCTTTCCCTGGATTTTCCCGTTGCCGTTGTGTTACCATGCCAGCCGCTCAGCCCGCACCCGGAGCACCGGAATTTCCGGGTACAGGAACTGTGACTGCAGTGCCGCGTGATGAAGTATCGCCTCCCTCCCGCGTTTTTCCTCTAAACAGCACCACTGCGACATCCCTGAGACTTTTTCGACAGGAAAACACCGTACATGCAGACAACATTCGGCATCGACTTCGGAACCACGAACTCGGCGCTTTCGATATACCGTAACGGAACGGTCGAGGTCGTTCCCGTAGATGGCGCCAACTGCGACCTGCAGTTGATGCGCTCCGTGCTCTACTTCAACGAGGATAACGAAATTTTCGCCGGCCATGAGGCGATTCGCAAGTACGTCGGCGACGGCGCCGCCGGGCGCTTCATGCAGTCCATCAAAACATTTCTCCCGAATTCGAGTTTCGATGCCACGGAAATCTTCGGCAAGCGCTACACCATCGACGACCTGGTAGCGATCATCCTCAGGAAGCTCAAGGCGCGCGGCGAAGCCTGTGTTGGCCGCGCCGTCGACGCCGTGGTCCTGGGCCGGCCGGTCGTGTTTTCCGAGGATCCCCATAAAGATGCCCTCGCGCAGGATCGGCTTGAAAAAGCCGCCAGGAAAGCCGGCTTCAGGCACATCTGGTTTCAGTATGAACCGGTCGCCGCGGCACTGGCGTTCGAGGAGACACTCCAGACCGGGCAGGAGAAAATAGTCTTCATCGGCGACTTCGGCGGCGGCACCTCCGACTTCTCCATCATCCGCGTGCAGGGAGGCGCTTTTCGCCGGACAGACCGCCGCAGCGACGTTCTCTCGCTCGGAGGGGTCTACATCGCGGGAGACAAGTTCGACTCTCAGATAATGTGGGACAAGGTGGCGCACCATTTCGGCCGCCATGCCCGCTATAAAACCATGGGCAAGGACGAGTGGGTCACGGTTCCCCGGAGCATCGTCCACAACCTTTGCCAGTGGCACCGCATCCCGCTGCTGCGCGCCCGCAAGACGATGGAGCATATCCGCCTGATCAAAAACAATACGGACAGCCCAGAGACCATCGACAACCTGGAGAACATCATCGACGAAAATTACGGTTTCTTCCTTTTTCAGGCCATCGAGAAGGCAAAATGCGCGCTTTCAGACCGGAACCGGGCGGTCATCAGCTTTGCCGAGCGCGATCTGCACATCGAGGAGGAAATCGGGAAGGACGAGTTCGAAACGATCAATGCCGGGAATTTTCATTCCATCGCGGCCTGCATCGACGAGGTGATCGCGCGGTCGGGACTTGCTGCGGCACAGATAGACACTGTCTTCCTCACCGGAGGGACGTCGAAGATTCCCCTGATCCGGGCGCTGTTCATCGATCGGTTCGGTCAGGACAAACTGGAAAACCGGGATGCCTTTACCAGTGTCGCACACGGCCTCGGCACCAGCGTTCCGCTGTTTGCCGGATGAGCTTCCTGCGACGAAAAGTGGCCTGTGCAGAAGGGTTACCGGAAATAGAGAAGAGCTACCGGATTGGAATATCCATACAAGCGTCCAGTATGCAAAAAATGTTTGACTTGTTTGCTGGGATTGCATAGCTTAATGTTAAGCTATGAGATGTCGAAATAAAGAGGCTGAAAAATGAAACATACAAACGACAAATCTGCCTATTGTGCCTTGAACAGTTACACCAAGTTGATGCGTGCGGCGGAGTCCGTGACGTCCCGCACCAGTCGGCCGATGGCGGCAGCAGGTCTGACCATCAGCCAGTTTGGCGTGCTGGAAGCTCTGCTGCACAAGGGACCATTGTGCCAGCGGGACATCGCGGCCAAGATTCTCAAGAGTACCGGCAACATCACCATGGTAATCGACAACCTGGAGAAACAGGGTCTGGTAAGACGTGAACGTGACATGGAAGACCGGCGCTATCTGACTGTACATCTGACCGAAAAGGGGACAATACTCATCAATAAAGTGTTTGCGGATGTTGAGGCATCGATTGTTGCCGAAATGTCTGCGCTTTCCGCCGAAGAGCAGGAACAGTTGGGAAATTTGTGTAAGAAACTGGGATTGAAAGGAGGGGCCTGAAAACCAAAAAAATTTGCCACATTAGTTTAATGTTGAATTATTTGCATCGCCTAAACAACACAACAGAAAAGGAAAAACAATCATGAAACGCATCATCGCATCAATCGCCACTATCTTCGCTCTGTCCCTTCCGGCCTTTGCCTTTGCCTCCACCTGGACCATCGACCCCGACCATTCCAATGTCGGTTTCAAAGTCCGTCACCTGATGGTGTCCAACGTGAAGGGGAGTTTCGACAAGCATAGCGGTACCGTTGAAATCAATGACAAAGACATCACCAAGTCCAAGGTGAACGTCATCATTGATACCGCTTCCATCAACACCAACGTGCAAAAGCGGGATGAGCACCTGCGCAGCGCCGATTTCTTCGATGTGGCCAAATATCCGACCATGACCTTCGTCTCGAAGAAAGTGGCCAAGGCCGGCAAAGACAAGTTGAAAGTAACCGGCGACCTTACCCTGCACGGGGTAACCAAGCAGGTAGTGCTTGATGTTGTAGGGCCGACGAAAGAAAGCAAAGATCCCTGGGGCGCTATCCGCAAAGGCGCCACCGCCACCACCAAGATCAATCGCAAGGACTTTGGCCTGGTCTGGAATGCGGCCCTTGAAACCGGCGGAGTAGCCGTGGGCGATGAAATAACAATTACCCTGGAAATCGAGATGATCAAGAAGTAAGGAGTCTGGCTTCGCTCGGGCCGGGAGGATAGACCGCACCACCCTCCCGGCCTTAGCGGTTATCGCAGGAAGCGTACAATGACCCGGCAATATCGTTTCTAAGGACAGATTGCCATGAAACAGGCCCAAGACATCAGCACAGTGCTCAACAGTCACCCGGTTCGCATTATCGAGCCCGGCAACCGCGCCCATGCCGCAGTGGCCCTGATTCTGGAGGAACAGCCGGACGGGCCGAACATCCTGTTTATCCAGCGGTCAACCGACGAAAGCGATTACTGGTCCGGCCAGATCGGGTTTCCGGGAGGAAGAACGGAAACCAGCGACAAGAGTACACGAGAGACTGCCGAGCGGGAGACATGGGAAGAGGTCGGTCTGGATCTTGGTACTGCAACGTATCTTGGACGGCTCAATGACATCGTGCCCGGCGGCCTGAAGATCGTTATCTCGTGTTTTGTGTATGCGGTAGACCGACAGCCGGTCCTGAATCTGGACAGGGCGGAAATAGCCCGTGCCTTCTGGCTGCCGGTCCGGGAACTGAACAACCCTGCCCGACTTACAGACGTGGAATTTATCAGTAGGGGAAGGGAGAGGCGTTTCCCCGCCTTGAGAGTTGCCGATGGGACGGAACAGCCTCTCTGGGGGATAACGTACCGGCTGCTGCGCAATCTCGACAAGGTACTCAGGAAACCTGCGGCAGTGTTGCCATAAATGGTATCCAGTTGCCGGCCGGGTAAAGCTGTTGAAATAGTGAATTGAATTACTGGCTTATCGCGGTAGTCTATATTGATAGAGGAGGAAAAACTACCAAAATAAGGAGCTGACGGTGCTCGACTCATCAGCGTCGCACTGATTGTTGCCGGCATTGTCGGGCTTAAGCTGGCGACCCCGGCCTGACATACTTGACTGGACAATTTCAGTGGTGAAAAGGAACGGAGTTTGCCTTTTGTTGCATTGAAGGCAATGACCGAAAGGAGAACCAATCATGACAGAGATTAACTGGATTACCTCCTTCGCTGAAGGCCTGGCGCTGGCCAAGGCCGAAAACAAACTGGTGCTCGCCGACTTCTTCAACCCTGGCTGAATCGGCTGCAAGCGCATGAACGCGGTCGCGTTCCCTGACCCTGCGGTTGTAGATTTCGTTACCAGTAACCTGATCCCCGTGCGCATCCCGGCCGATGATCCCGTATTGGGGACACGCTATAAGGTCAAATGGACCCCGACTCTGCTGATCCTGGATGCCGAAGGGGGTGAACAGTACCGCACACTGGGGTTCTATCCTCCGGAGGAGTTGATCCCGTCCCTGCTGCTCGGGATGGGGAAAGCAAAATTTAACCTGCCTGACCGCCCCGCAGCCTGCGATTGTTTCGGAAGGATTATTGCCGATTATCAAAAAAGCAGTCTGGCTCCCGAAGCGGTCTATCTCAATGGGGTTTCCCGCTACATCGAAACTCACGATGTCAACAACCTGATCGGTATCTATGACCGGCTGGCAGAAAAGTATCCTGATTCGCCCTGGCTTACCAGGGCGGACCCGTACCGATTCCTGAAAAAGTAAGGAGTTACCATGGATTCAGTCCGCAAGATCAAAAAAATATTGAAGGGGAGGCCTACCATCGAAGGGGCAGGCGTCCACCTCAAGCGGGCCTTCGGTTACTCCCAGGTACCCCAGTTCGACCCGTTCCTGATGCTGGACGATTTTCATTCCAGCAACCCGGCTGATTACCTGCCCGGTTTCCCCTGGCACCCCCATCGCGGGATCGAGACCATCACCTATGTACAGGAGGGGCTGGTGGAGCATGGTGACAGCATGGGGCACAAGGGGGTGATCGGAGCCGGTGACGTGCAGTGGATGACCGCCGGCAGCGGTATCATCCACCAGGAAATGCCCAAGGAAAGCCCGACCGGCACCATGTGGGGATTCCAGTTCTGGGCAAACCTGCCGGCTGCTCAAAAGATGATGCCCCCCCGTTATCGGGATGTGAAGGCGGCTGATATTCCCGAGGTAACCCTGGAGGGGGGCGTAACTGTGAAGGTTATTGCCGGAATGGTTGATGACGTACAGGGGCCGGTGAAAGATATCGTCATCGATCCGGAGATGCTGGACATCAGCGTACCGGCCGGAACCGTATTTAAGCGGCCTCTGCCCGCAGGGCACACCGCCTTTGCCTACATCCTGTCGGGGGAAGCCTATTTCGACGAGTGCCGCGACGCGTATGCCCACGAAACCACCAGCGCCGGCTGGTCCGATACCGAGCGCCACTGTGTCTGTCAGCCGGAAACGGTGGTGCTGTTCGAACATGAGGGGGATGTCGTGCAGGTTGCCACGACCGAAAAGCCGGTGCGCTTTCTCCTCGTATCAGGGAAGCCGATCGGCGAACCAATCGCCTGGTACGGTCCCATTGTCATGAACACCCAGGAAGAGCTGAAAACCGCTTTTGAGGAGTATCAGCGAGGAACATTCATAAAACACAAATAGCTATAATCCAGCTTATCAATCGACATCATCCGGTAGCCGGTCTGCCACGGATCTTTTGGTTGAAAAGCGGCACAGGTATCCACGAAACAGACTTGACCTCAAGTCAGGGACGGGGAATTCCATAACTTCTGTGTTGGAATTCCCCCCCCTTGGCCCTCTAAGTTTCAATGCTTGTGCTTCTCCGGTGCGTGCTTCTTTTGTTCTCCGTGGTGCGCGGCATGTCCTTCCGCATCAAGTTGCAGACGCTCTACGTAATGGGTGTATTCGACGTAGGCAGCCACGAATTCACGTCCTTTCTGCACACTCTCATCCTTGTGCTTGTAGGCCTCGGCAACCTTGTCGTACCGCTCTTGGATACCTTTGCCGATGGCTTCGTTTACCATGCTGATCAGAGGTTCGGGCGCTCCATCCTGCAATGACTTATCTGCCTGGGCAATCACCGGCGCAACGGATCCGGCTGGCTTGAGGCCGGTAAAGGGCGCACCCTCGCCGGCACGGTGGATGCGGACCAGTGAGCTGAAAAATTTATGCTCCGCTGCCTGTTGCTGCGGTTTTCCCTGGGTGGCAAGTGCTGTTTTGAAGGCTGCCTTCACGGTTTTCTCATCCTTTGCCTGGACCCATTTTAGCACTGGCGTTACGTCCCCGGCACTCAGGGCTTTGCGGGCATCCTGCACCACCGGGCCATCAAGGGTGTCGCAATGGGCAGAAGCCTGTGAGTAAATGCCGACTGTTAGAGCGAGGGCTACAAGTGATGTGATAAATATTCTTGTTGTTTTCATGATGCTTCCTCCGTGAAGGTTTTATGGAAAGTCCATTTCCAGCGATGTTCACCCGATAGCTGATAAAAATATACCAGCATTCTTTGCCTGCACTTGATCACGGCGAAAATCCATTCATCATAGCCAGTGCAGCATTGGCAACCGGTACACTTTACCTCTGTTGCGGTGAGTAGGGGGCAGGAGCGGTTTGCCCCCGTTTCGTTTTATTTCCCTGCCAGCGGGTCCTTGATCTCATGCTGCGGCTTGAACATCAGCTTCTTGCTGCCGCGGTTGTTCACGTACTTGGCAAGTTCCAGGTCAACCTTAACCGGGACATTGACCCCCGCCTTGGCCAGGGCCTGGCGCAGCAGGGCTTCGGCCTTGCCTGCCCGGATGGCTGCATCACCCAGTATCCGCAGTGCCTCGGTCGGGTTATGGAAGCCAATGGAGTTCTCCGCACTGATGAATACCACCCGGTAGAAAGCCTCTTCATAATGGTCCCGGGCCTGGGCGTAGAGCTCTTTGTCGATCTGTTTGCCGTCGGCCTGGGCCTTGTTGGCCATTTCGAACAGTTTGGCCACGGTGGCCGTGGCGTAGCCGGTGCGGATGAACTGGGACATGGTGCGGTCCTGAATGGCGAATACCTGGTTGCGCAACCATTCCGGCGACTCGGTATGGCACTGCTGGCAAGCCTTCAGGTCGTTCTTGAGCGGACTCATGATCCGGTGATCGGATACTTTTTTAGAGCCAACCTTGGTGTAGGGCATGTGGCAGTCGGAACAGGCTACACCGGCCTGCCAGTGGACACTGTTGTTGGAGAAGAGCTCGAATTCCGGGTGGCGTATGAAAGCCAGCTTGAAGCCGGTAACGCTCTGGGTCCACTCGCCGCTCGGCGGGTTGCTGCGGAGCTGCTTGATGATGTTCTCGATGGTAATTCCGCCCATTTTGCTCCCCTTCCAGGGGAAGAACACATCGGTTGAATGCATCTCGGCATCCTTGGGGATGCTGTAGGTGACATGGCACTGGGCGCAGACCAGGGAGCGCTTCTCCTGCTGGGTCAGCTTTGACTGATCTGCGCCAATCAGATCAAGGGCCTTGCCGAGGGTGAATCCGCGCGAGATTTTAAGAGTCATGTCCTGGTTGTTGTGGCAATCAATGCAGGCAACACCAAGGGTCTGATGTTCCTTGGGTATCTGGGCCAGCACCTCCTTGTAAGGCTTGGAGAAGTAGTCTTTTCCCATCCTCTGCTGAAGAGCCGGCGCATAAGGTGTCTTGCAGGTCAGGCAGGAGCCGCCGGCCTTGTAGCGCGCCGGTTCCACATTCAACTGATCCAGAATCATATTCTGGTGCCCACGCGGCTCGCTGTACTCTATGCCCATGCCCCAGCCGTTATAGAGAAGCGCCAGAAACGGGTACTCGTCCAGTTTGTCGATACGCTCCCCATCATTCCCTTTCTTGTACTTGCTCTTGCCTGCTGGCGTCGGCTCTCCGGTTTTCTTCCAGAGTTCATACTCCTCCGGATATACCTTGCCCCATTGGGCCGGATCGACAGTCCCGTCCGGGATGGTAGCAGTTTTAACCGGTTCGGCCTTCTTGGGGGCACAGCCGAAGGCAACTCCGAGCAACGCCGCCATGGACAAAGCGACAACTACCTTGAGCATCTTCATCACTTTTCTCCTCTCTTTTTTTATAGTCTGGTACCGACGATTCCGGTCTGCCGGTGGCGCAACTGCCGGTGGCAGGTCCAGCACTGCCGGGTGGTATCCATCAGGGAAACGGCTTGTTCATGACAGCGGATACAATTTGCCTGCACCACTTTCGCCCCGTGACTGGAGAGGGCAATGCGTTCCGGCACCCTGCCGCTGTTGAAAACAATCACGTCCTTCATGCCGTCGATTGATTTCCAGACGTAGTGCTCCAGGTGATTGCCGTTGGGGAGATGGCAGTCGACGCACCGGATGCGGCGGTGGGCGCCGGCATGGTTCCAGGCGGTGTGCTGCTCTTCCATGGCGTGACAGCTGGCACAAAAATCCGGCGATTCCGACTTGGCCAGAAGATGTGGCGGGCCAACCAGCAGGAACACCGTAAGAGCTATCCCGATGCCACCAAGGATCAGCAGTGTCATGATGGTGCGTCGATTTACAAGAAGCTTCATATATCCTCCTGTCGAGGTTCTGATTTGCGGATCGTCACGGACTCATTACCATTGAGCAGGTTGCGTACCAATGTGAAAACCGTTGCAAGTTGCCGAATTTACTGGCTATAAGCTTTGCAGTGGCAAAGAATTTGTAGCGAAAGGGAAACACGATGTTACCGCCGGGTAACATCAAGCGGCTTGCTGCTTCAGTTTTTTCCAGAGGGTTTTGCGGGAGATTCCCAGCAGCCGGGCGGCTTCTCCACGACGATTGCCGGATGATTTCAGCGCTTGTTCGATCAGCTCTGTCTCCCTCTGGTCAAGTTTTGCTGCAAGCACGGATGGTTGTCCGGGGACCGGGCTGAGAAACCCGTGCTGCTGATTCTGGAGAGGCATGGAAAATTCAGGGGGCAGATCATCTATGGTGAGTTCGGATTCATGGCAGAGGGCTGCGGCACGCTCCATGGCATTTTTCAGCTCTCTGACGTTACCGGGGTACGGATGGGTGAGAAGAACCTGTTTCGCCTCCCGGGAAAGGCTCAGGGGAGGGCGCCCCATTTCCTGGCTGAATCGCGAAAGAAAGATGGTTGCCAACGGCAGGATGTCTTCGTGGCGCTCCCGTAGTGGCGGGAGGTTGATTGGAATCACATTGAGACGGTAGAAAAGGTCTTCCCTGAACCGCCCTGCGGCCACATCCTGGCGCAGGTCACGGTTGGTTGCGGCAATGATCCGGACATCCACCTTGATTTCCCGGCTGCCGCCCACCCGTTCCACTGTTTTCTCCTGGAGTACGCGCAGCAGCTTGGCCTGGGCGGAAAGGGGCATCTCGCCAATCTCGTCAAGGAACAGGGTGCCACGACCGGCCTGCTCGAACTTGCCTTTCCGTTCCCGGACGGCACCGGTAAAAGCACCTTTCTCAAAACCGAACAGTTCCGATTCCAGCAGACTTTCCGGCAGCGCGGCACAGTTGACCTTGACCAGTGGGCAGGCACTTCGTCTGCTTTTCTGGTGCAGTGCCCGTGCCACCAACTCCTTGCCGGTGCCGCTTTCGCCGCTGATGAGAATGGTAGAGTCCAGAGATGCCGTCGCGCGAATAACCTGAAATACCGGTTGCATGACCGGACTGCGGCCAATCATCTCGCCACAGGTGTCCTCGTTCATCAACTGGTCCCGCAGCACGGAGTTTTCTTCCTTGAGATGCTCCTTTTCGGTGATGTCCCGGCTGATCATGACAGTGCCGATGAACCTTCCGGTCTCGTTTCTGATCGGGTAATAGCTGTTGGCGAAGATGCGTCCCTTTGCCTCCAGGGGACGGGTATGGAACTGGATGGTTCCATCTCGGAGACTGTTCAGGACGGCGCTGATCCGTTCACGGGCAGGCGGCGAGTGGATCGCCAGGAGGTCACGGCCAAGGAAATTGCCGGCCTTGATCCCCCTGAGCTGTTCGGCTGCAGCGTTGACAAAGATGATGCGGTTGGTGTGATCGGCGAAGATAATCCCTTCGCCCATGCTGGTCAGGATTTCTCTGTAAACCGCGTTTTCAGCCGAGACAGTTTTAAAGTCCATGATCGCTCCTTTGTTACCGATAGGTAACGCCGATCATAGACTGCCGGTTGCCGGCTCTGATTGACTCAGGTCAAGATGTAATAAATTGTATTTGTATGGTGAAAATAATCACTGATTGATGTTGTTGTGCCAATCCGGACATTTATACCCGGCAAAGGGTTGTTGACCACTGGTATTATTTGGCCTATTAAAAAGGCTGTACTTCTTATGTTGAACCTGGAGGCAAGTATCGGTGACCCCTTCGTTGAAACATCTTCACGTTACCTGCGCCATCATCGAACGAGACGGTCTCGTTCTGGCCGCCCAGCGGAGCGCCACCATGAGCCTGCCGCTCAAATGGGAGTTTCCCGGCGGCAAGATCGATCCCGGTGAATCGCCAGAAGAATGCCTCCGACGGGAGCTGGTGGAAGAGATGGGGGTGCACGTGCTCGTGGGTCAGGGGCTTCCCGTCAGCACCCATCAATACCCGGCGTTTGCGGTCACCCTTTATCCATTTCTCTGCATCATCGAATCGGGAGAGATCGTCCTTCACGAACACGCTGCCATAACCTGGCTTCCTCCCGATGAACTCCACACCCTCGACTGGGCCGAGGCCGATCTGCCGGTGATTGAAGCATATCAGCAGGGATGTCGGAGGAGGGGTCATAGCTAAAAACACGGAAATTGGGCGGGGCGCTCAATGGTCCCATGTGAAGTGGCATGTTTGCGGGGGGATTGAAAATAGAAGTACGCCAGCGAGGGCAGTGATGAGCATAATACCGGTAAACTTTGAGGACTACGACATCCGCAGGGTCTACGACGAAAAAACCGAAACCTGGTATTTTTCAGTCGTGGATATCATTCGGGCACTTTTGCAGCAGCCGGATTTCCAAGCGGCTAGAAATTACTGGAAAGTGTTGAAAAACCGTCTTAACAAGGAGGGGAGTGAAACGGTTACAAAATGTAACCGGTTGAAATTGCCTGCCGAAGACGGGAAAATGCGCCTGACTGATGTTGCCAGTCCCGAAGTGCTGTTACGACTGATCCAATCCGTACCCAGCCCCAAAGCGGAACCGATCAAACTCTGGCTGGCCAAAGTCGGTTACGAGCGGATGCAAGATATGGCCGACCCGTCACGATCTCTGGACCGTGCCCGGGAATACTGGCAGCAGCGCGGCAGAAGCGAAAAATGGATTCAGCAGCGGATGACCGGCCAGGAGACCCGCAACAAGCTGACCGACTACTGGAAAGAGCATGAAATCAGCAAGGAGTCGGAGTTCGCCATTCTGACCGACATCATTCATCGGGAGTGGTCCGGGCTGAAGGTGCAGGAGCACAAGACGCTGAAGGGGCTTAAGAGCCAGAACCTGCGCGATCACATGAGTGAGGCGGAGCTGATTTTCACTGCTCTGGCAGAACTTTCCACCCGCCAGATAGCAGAGACCATGAATGCCACTGGCATGAAGGAAAACAGGGAAGCCGGAAAGAAAGGCGGTGGCGTTGCCCGCAAGGCGCGCCGGGACCTTGAAGACAAAACCGGCCGTAGCGTCATCACGGGGGAGAATTTCCTGCCCCCGGGGCGCAAGAAGCTGAAGGATGAGTAGCGGAGAAAAAGAAGTTGAAAGGATCAGACCTACACAATTGACAAAAACAAATGTGTAGGTCTATCTCCCGAGCTCTGTATTGACATACTACGGTGAACCAACCATGCCTGACTACTCGATAATTCTCTGGATTCTCTGTGCCATCTGCACCGTCACTGGCCTGTCGGGGCTTCTGCTTCCCCTGATTCCTGGAGCCCCTGTCTTGTTTCTGGGCCTGTTGTTCGGGGCCTGGGCTGATAACTTCCACTATGTCGGTGTCTGGACCCTGCTGGTTCTAGCCGGTATGACCGGTTTGACATACCTGGTCGAGTTCGCTGCCTCCATCCTGGGAGTCAAGAAGTTCGGCGGCTCACGGCGAGCCATGGCAGGTGCCGCCATCGGCGGAATAGTTGGCCTGTTCCTCGGGATTCCAGGGATACTTCTTGGCCCGCTCTTTGGAGCGGTCATAGGCGAACTGTCGCTGCAGCGGAGCCTGGACGAGGCAAGCCGTGCGGGTTTCGGAACAGTTGTTGGCCTCGCCATAGGTGTTGCCGGTAAGCTGGCGATCGGGATTGCCATGGTTGGGCTCTTTTTGCTGGTTCGCTTCCTGTAACTATCCTGTTGATACGAGATGAGTCTTGTGTCCCCCGAATTCCTCTCCATCAGGGTTTCTCACGGTTGACCTCAAGTATTAATTGGCTTATTAACATGTATACACTGCTGCTGAATCTGGAGGCAAGGATAGGTGTCCCCTTCATTGAAGCATCTTCACGTCACCTGCGCCATCATCGAGCGTGACGGCCTAGTCCTTGCCGCCCAGCGGAGCGCCACCATGAGCCTGCCGCTCAAATGGGAGTTTCCCGGCGGCAAGATCGACCCCGGTGAATCGCCCGAAGAATACCTCCGGCGGGAGCTGGTGGAGGAGATGGGGGTTCACGTGCGCGTGGGGCAGAGCCTTCCCGTCAGAACCCATCAATACCCGACGTTCGTGGTCACGCTTTATCCCTTTCTCTGCACCATTGAATCGGGAGAGATCGTCCTCCACGAACACGCTGCCGTAAACTGGCTTCCTCCAGATGAACTCCACACCCTCGACTGGGCCGAGGCCGATCTGCCGGTGATCGCGGCGTATTGTGCAGGTATGCCGGATCATAGTTAGGACCACTGAGTATCGAAAGGATTTGGTCTGGGTGCTCATGGATTCATGCGAAACGGTATGTTTGTGGGGGGCGTAGTGGGTGGCTTGTGAGTTTAGTATGGTGGCACCCGAATTCGGGCAGTATAAGCTTCATGAGCATAAGGTCGGTGTCAGGACGATCAATCTGAATAAGGACTGGAAGGGGATTCACGACGATCTTCTCAATTTTTTGTAAATGCATAGTAATACACATCTGCATCAGAATAATGAGGCCCAGTTATGGCAAACCAAGCATATAAAGTCCAAGTCCAGTCGGACTACTTGAATAAGATCACAAGAGCATATCCAGTTCAAGCTCTTGCGGAACTAATCTGGAATAGTTTGGATGCTGACGCCTCGAAGGTTGATGTGTCTTTTGATTATGAGCTTGATACTCTTTCCACCATTATCGTACGTGACGACGGCCATGGGATACCCTATGCGGATGCTCCCGAGTTGTTCCAAAACCTCGGTGGGTCGTGGAAAAGGCTTGGAGGAATGTCCAAGACCGAAGGTCGTTTTTTACACGGCCAGGAAGGGCGTGGAAGGTTCAAGGCGTTAGCGCTTGGACGAGCAGCGGAGTGGGATGTAACCTATGGGAAAGGGAAGGACCTTTGGACGTACAAGATACAAATCAGCGCGGAGAACATCCAGGAAGTTGTGATCACCGATGAAGCACCGGCACCTGAAAAGAAACGCCGTGGAGTCGTTCTCAGCATCGTGGACCCCCACAAGGACTACAGAGTTCTTACGAGCAATGACGGCATCCAAGAGCTTAACGAGACCTTTGCAACCTACCTATCTGATTATTCAGGCGTCTCAATAATCGTAGGAACCTTAAAACTAGACCCTTCCAGTGTAATAGTAGGACAGCACGAGGTTAATCTTTCTGACATCGTCGAGGACAACAAGCTGTATCCGGTCAGACTCAGCCTTATTGAATGGAAAGCGAGTACCAGCCGGGCGCTCTACATCTGCAATGAGCGGAGATTGCCCTTGATCCGCGTTGGGAGAAGGTTCCATGTAGGAAACTTTCAGTTCTCGGCCTACCTTTCATCGCCATTCATCACGAAATTTCAGAAGGAGAACACCTTCGATTTTTGCGAGGCAAATCCTCTAGTCACGAAGTCACTCGACGAGGCGTCTCAAGCTATAAAGGATCATTTTCGTGAACGAGCAGCCATAGAGGCTAAGACCCTGGTCGACGAATGGAAGGAAGAAAGGGTATACCCGTTCACCGGCGAGGCGGCAAGTCAGGTAGAGGTGGTAGAACGTCAGGTCTTCGACATCGTTGCAGTTAAAGTGGCGCAGTACATGCCTGACTTCGACGCTACGCCGCCAAAGAACAAGGCACTTCATCTTCGACTACTTCGACAGTCCATTGAGAAGAGCCCGGAGGACCTCCAGTTCATCCTGGAAGAGGTCCTGAACCTGCCCAAGCGGAAGCAGGCCGAACTAGCTGAACTTTTGCGCACGGTTTCTCTTTCCGCCATCATAAGCGCAGCGAAGGTAGTAACCGACAGGTTAAAATTCCTTGATGGGCTGGAGAGCATTCTATTTGATCAGGAGTCGAAGAAATGTCTCAAGGAAAGGTCTCAACTTCATCGGATTGTTGCCCAGAATTGCTGGTTGTTCGGCGAGGAGTATAGCTTGTCAGTTAGTGATCAGTCACTGACGGAAGTTCTCCGTAAGCACAAAAAGATCCTCGGAGAGGACGTTGCAATTGACGAGCCGGTCAAGCATATCTCCAAGGCTAATGGAATTATCGACCTCATGCTTTCTCGTATGGTCCGGAACCACAAACCGAACGAGCTGACTCACTTGATCATCGAGCTGAAAGCTCCAAAGGTGAAGATAGACAAGAACTTTATGCAGATTGAAGAGTACGCCTTCTCTATCAGAAAAGATGAAAGATTCCGCAACGTGAAGACGAAATGGGTGTTTTGGGCGATAAGCGACGACTTTGGTGACTACGTTGAGGGGCGCATCCAGGATGAGAGCGGGTTGATGCTCACGAAGGATAATCTCTCTATTTATGTGAAGACCTGGGGGCAGGTTCTGGATGAAAATAGGGCACGGCTTCAGTTCTTCAAGGAGAAACTGGAGTACGAGGCCGATAAGGGCGCTTCACTTCAATATCTCCGGGAGAATTATCATGATCTCCTCAAAGGAGTACTTGTTGAAGAAGATGGGGTTGAGGAAGAAAAGGAGGTGAGTGCTGCTTAGTTTTGGCATTTTGCCGGGCAGATAGAAATGATATTGATTACTCGCAAATGTATTTAACCCTTATTACAGGAGCATGAAATGAGCCACATTCTTCTAAGAAAGGCCTTTATTTATCCCTTGCCGAAAGAGCATCCCAACATGTCAGGAATGCTGTATGATCACAAAAGAGGTTTCTGGGTTGATGCGGCAGGTCGTCCCGCTGTAACTGATCCTAATTTTCATGGTCCTAGAAGTAAAAAATGTGACATCGAGACTGGCGAGGATCAAAAAGGTGAATGAAGTTGAGGTCCTTATCCTCTCAAACACCCTCGACCTATCAACCGACTTCGTTTGTTTAGAGCTAAACCGTAGGGGGGTGCGTTATGCGAGAATCAACCGCAACCTTCTTCCGGAAAGTGTTGTCCAACTCGATCTGGTAAAGGGGACTCTCTCTTTTGAGATTGGAGGCTCGTCATTCCTTATCAGGCAAAACACCCTTAAATCAGTTTACTACCGTGCTCCTATTTATCTGCGCGACACTGTTCGTGTTGAGCTCTCGCCTGAGGAGCAACTATCAAGATCACAGTGGATGGCCTTTGTCCGGAACCTGTCGATATTCGAAGATGCTATCTGGGTAAATCATCCTGTATCAACATTCAGGGCTGAAAACAAGATATTGCAATTACAAGTTGCTTCGTCGTTAGGTCTTTCAATTCCGCATACAATTGTCACAAATGGTTGTGATACTGGCATTGAAAAAGATAAAACCTATATTGTCAAATCTTTAGATACAGGCTTGTTAAGATTTGGAGATAGCGAAGCGTTCATTTATGCTAATGTTGTTAATGGTTCTGAGCTAGCATGTTCTGAAAATATGTTAGCTCCCTATTTTATTCAGGAGTATATCCAACCCAAGATAGATGTACGTGTAACCGTTATTGGTGATTCCTTTTTCGCAGTAAACATCTTGAAGGATGGAACCGGGGTCCCCGGCGATTGGCGCAAGGTTAAAGATAAAATAGACTTTGTTCCGGTAGAGTTACCGCCTGATGTCGCTGAACAATGCGTAATGGTTGTCAAGTCGTTAGGTCTATCATTTGGTGGTATTGACTTAATTGAATCCGATGGGAAATATTTTTTTATTGAAGTTAATCCGACAGGAGAGTGGGGTTGGCTCGTCTCTTCGGCCCAACTTCCGATTCCTGAGGCAATATGCAATTTTTTGGAAGGCAACAGTTGATGTCAAATGCTTTAGAAATAGTAAAGGAGTTATGGCATCTTCTTTTTCCTTTACCTAGGCTATGGACTGCTAATAAAGCTGTCGACGAAAAGATTCGTTACCTTGAAAACGGAGGGACTTCTCTTTCCTACATGGTAGGTTATGAATCGCTGTCGTTGGATGACGCGAAGTCCTATCTGGCGAAAACCTTTGAATCGAGGAAAAGCCTAGAAGATAAAGCAAAGGCAAACGTATTTGGCGTTACTATTGCTGTATCTTTAATTGTGGGTTTTTCGCAGTTGTTTACTAATACCAATTTTAATTCCTATGGCTTGTTGTTTAAAGTAGTAGCGATAGTGATTATAGCATGCTCTCTTGTGGCTGTATCAATGGGCACTATCTTGTCAATTCTGATTTTGGGCAAATATAATCGTGTGTATGATATAGCTCCTGTTGATTGTGCGTGTGCTGACGAAAGAAAAAATATTTTTAACATCGCTATTAATACTGAGCTAAACTCTTTATACAATGTAAAGCGCAATAATATTCTTTATGCTAGTTACGGGCTTATTATTAACTTTCTTCTATTGATCTCCATTGCGTTTATTTTGGTCATCTCAAGCCTTCGACAACAAGACATAAAGACTGAAGTTCTAACGCTACAGTTAGCTATTGCTCAAAATGATCATAAACTTCACCAGACGATGGATAATTATTCAACTGAAAGACAAAATAGAATACTTCTTCTTAGGAGGCTAGAGGCTCTTGAATCTAAAGAGGCCGCAGGGAAGAAGTCAAAGAAATACTGACCATGGGAATAACAGCGTCCTGGGTCGGGCCACGCTAAGCAATTGATGGGGCGGGGTGTCCAGGGTCGGACCAAGCTAAGTGGTTGATGCAACGTTGTTTTGTTTAGATATTTAGGCTAATTCCATCCTTGGAACTACCTTTTTACTGCTAAAAGTGAGTATTTAAGAAGATGGCACGAGCGAACTTACATACTGGGTCAGGTGTGGCACATCACTCACCGATGCCAAAAGGAGGAGTTCCTACTCAATTTTGCCCAAGATTGGCGTTGGTGGTTGCACTAGGCTAACACTGCCAGTTTTGCCTATAAAAGTGAGGTTCTAAGCGCTGAAAATGCGTTCTTTTGGGCCAAATATACTGACACTACAGGTGGTTAGCTTGATCCGACCCCCACCGACTCCACCGACAAACACTCAAAGAATGGCGATTAAGTTAAAGTTCTGCACTATAATTGCCGAAGCTTAGGAGACATGAAGCGGGACGCCCAGAGACATGAAGCGGGACGCCCATGAAATTATGCGTTGCCCCTAAGAACTGTTTATGCCAAACTTCCCAACATGCCTCGTCAAGCTCGCATAGACGCTCCCGGCGCACTTCATCACATCATCTGTCGTGGCATGGAGCGTCGGGAGATCTTTTGTGACGATGCCGATCGGGATGCCTTTGTGTTCCGACTCGGTAGCGTTCTGTCGGAAACCTCGACCCGCTGTTTAGCCTGGGCCTTGGTTCCCAATCATTTTCACTTGCTGCTGCAAACCGGCCCCATCCAAATAGCAACAGTCATGCGCCGCCTGCTGACCGGTTATGCAGTAACTTTTAACCGCCGTCACAGCCGTCATGGCCACCTGTTTCAGAATCGCTACAAGTCAATCCTCTGCCAAGAAGAGCCCTATCTGCTGGAGTTGGTCCGTTACATCCATCTCAATCCTCTGCGAGCCGGCGTCGTTGCCACTCTCGACGAACTGCAATCGTATCGATACAGCGGCCACTGCCGCTTGCTTGGCCGGCACGCAGAGCAATGGCAGGTTACCGATGACATCCTGGCGCGCTTCGGCAAGCGGCTCAACTCTGCGCGTGAGAAATATGTCGCGTTTGTGGCTGAAGGGGCCGTGCGGGGTAGGCGGCCGGAGCTGACTGGTGGCGGATTGGTTCGCAGCGCCGGGGGGTGGCAACAGATCAGCACTTCACGTCAGTTGGATGCACATCTGAAGAGCGACGAACGTATCCTCGGCGATAGTGAATTTGTTGAGACGGTGCTCAAGGATGCGGAGGAGAGGCTAGAGTCTGCGAACGTCTACCGGCGTCAGGGGTTCGACTTGGAGTGGGTGGCACAGATGGTGGCTAATCTGTTAGAGGTTGACACAGGTGAGGTGTGGGCGCCCGGCAAACTGCCGGTGAGGGTCCATGCCCGGAGTCTGCTCTGCTACTGGGCGGTCCGTGAAATGGGGATGTCCGCCACGGCAGTAGCCACCAGACTTAACCTGACTCAATCGGCAGTTAGCCGTGCCGTGCAGCGCGGTGAAAAGCTTGCGACAGAAAATGGGTGGCAACTGAGGGAACTGATTAACGCATAATTTCATGGGCGTCCCCTGAAGCCTGACTATTGAAGCGGTAGTTGTTTCCATTTTGGAAACAGTTGCCCATATAGATCAATACCTGTAACGGAGAAGGACATGGACCGTAGTCCTAAAGATTCAATAATCCTCTATCAAAGCCCGGATGGCACGTCCGCACTGGAAGTCCGCCTCGATCACGAGACCGTCTGGCTGACTCAGGATCAGATGGCGGAGCTATTCGGCAGGGAACGTTCGGTAATCACCAAGCATCTGCGTAATGTGTTTAAGGAAGGTGAGCTGGACGAAAATTCAGTTCGTGCAAAATATGCACATACTGCAGCTGACGGCAAAAAGTATATGACGCAGTTCTACAACCTGGATGCAATCCTGTCGGTTGGCTATCGAGTGAACTCCAAGCAAGGGACCCGCTTCCGCCAATGGGCGACCAGGGTGCTGCACGACCATGTCGTCAAAGGGTACACGCTCAACGAACAGCGACTGCGGGAGGAGAGCGCCAAGCTGCAGGCGATGCAGCAGACGGTGGCGTTGCTGGCGCGGACCCTGACCAATCAGGAACTGGTCAGCGATACCGGCCGGGACGTGCTGCGGGTCATCGACGATTACGCCTATGCGCTGGCAACCCTTGACCGTTATGACCACGGGACGCTGGCCATCGAAGGAATTACCCGCCAGGCGCTGCACGTCATCGGTTATGACGAGGGTATCGGCATCGTCACGGCCATGAAAGGGGAATTCGACGGCCTGTTCGGTGTGGAAAAGGATCAGGGGTTCAAGAGCGCGTTGGGTGCCATCTACCAGACCTTCGACGGCAAGGAGCTCTACCCGAGCGTGGAGGAGAAGGGGGCGAACCTCCTGTACTTCATCGTCAAGAACCACGCTTTCAGCGACGGCAACAAGCGGATCGCTGCGGCCCTGTTCATTTACTTCCTCGGCAGAAACGACATTCTCTACCGTGCCGATGGTTCAAAACGATTGGCGGACAACGCCCTGGTTGCGCTGACCCTGCTCATTGCCGAGAGCCGGCCCGAAGAGAAAGAAACAATCGTCAAGGTGATCGTTAACCTTATCAACCAGCACAACTGAGTGAACGCAACTGGCTGCGATATGACCGACTCCACCACCACAAGCAAACATCATAAGGAGACACCATGAACATTCTCGCCATCATTGCCAGCCCTCGAGGGATGAAGGGAAATACCGGGCGGTTGCTGGAGGAGGTCCTGTCCGGGGTTAGGGAGGCCGGGGCGGAGACGGAGATTCTTTCCCTTGCCACCTTGAAGGTGAAACCCTGCGTCGGGTGCGATCTCTGCCACAAGACGGGCATCTGCTCCATTAAGGATGATTACGAGGGGATCAAGGAGAAACTCCTTGCCTGCGACGGCTTCATCCTGGCCAGCCCCAATTACATCTTCAGCGTCACCGCCCAGATGAAGGCGCTCTTCGACCGTTGCTGCGGCCTGCTTCATTGCATGGCCCTGGAGGGGAAGTACGCTGCCGTCGTGGAGACATCCGGAGGAGGAGGGGACGAGGAGGTGCTTTCGTACATGGAGCGGTTCGTCAATACCCTGGGGGCGACTTCCGTCGGCGGCATCGGCTCACCAATGGCCGGCATCAGGGCCTTTCCCGATGAGGCGAACCTGTATGAACAGGCCCGCACCCTGGGTCGCGAGCTCTGCAATTGTATCCGGGAAAAGCGGCCGTTTCCGGAACAGGAGCCTTTTCTCGGCGCTTTCCGGGAGAGGATGTCGGGGCTGGTTGAATTCATGGGGGAACACTGGGTGTTCGAGCGTGATTACTGGCGGGACGGGAAGGGGTAAGGGTGTCGGCCATGTTCGAAGTGCAGTACAACGAGGAGATGGAGGCGGAAGTGCAGCGCCTGGAGGCGAAGAACCGGGCCATGGCGGCCGGCCACCCGGAATGGGACAACGCCTGCGGAGTCTGCGGGTGCCGGCTTTCGTCCACACCCGTCGCCACGTGCGATCAATGCCTGTTATCCGAACAGTGACCGCCATGGACCGTTCCTCCCGCAACCGCCTTACGGAAAAGCTCCTCCCTCAGTTTGCCGGCTATACCCTGTTCGACGCCATAGCCCGGGCGGTCTGCCGTGCCGGCTGTCTGCCCCGCAAAGAGCTGTACGAGGCCTGGGAAGTGGCGCGGCGGGTGCGGCGGCGCTGCCGGGGCGGGCGGGTCGTCGATCTGGCCTGCGGCCACGGGCTTCTGGCGCAGATACTTCTCCTCCTGGACGATACATCCCCCACGGCCCTGGCCGTTGATCGACAGCTCCCGAAAAGTGCCGCCACCCTTGCCGCGTCACTGGAAGAAAGCTGGCCCCGCCTTCAGGGGCGCATTCAGTTTGTGGAGGCGGACCTTGCGGGGGTGACGCTGCACCGCGACGATCTGATTGTCTCGGCCCATGCCTGCGGAGGGCTGACAGACCTGATTCTCGAGCGGGCAGTGGCGGTCGGGGCGAGGGTGGCGGTGCTCCCCTGCTGTCACGACCTGATCGGTGCGGATCTTGGCGGCCTCCAGGGATGGCTGGACGGCCCGCTGGCCATGGATGTCGTCCGCGTGGCGCGGCTCCGCTCCCGGGGATACCATGTGATCACCCAGCAGATTCCGGGGGACATCACGCCCAAGAACCGGCTACTGCTGGCGGAGCCTGGATAATGAGTCGTCCTGCAAGCGGCTTACGGATAAAGGTGTTCGGATTTGCATATGAGAAGTGAAGCAAAAGGTCGATACAGCCGTCATTTTTGATAAAGCCAACAATTATCGGAAGCGAAATACGCCTATGAAGATCAGCAATCTCCTTATCCATCTACACAACAACATTGACGCCTTTACCCTGAAGCCGCGGCATGTGGAACAAATACGCCGGGCTCTCCCGGACGTGGCTATTACCGTCGCGGCGAGTGACAGCGACTTCATGGACCGGCTTCCCGAAGCCGAATATGCCCTGGTGTGGGTGTTCAAGCCCGGGTGGTATGCAGACGCTCCCCGGCTCAAGGCGCTCTTCACCCCGGCCGCCGGCCGTGACTGGGTTGCGGCAGACCCGACGGGGAGGGTGATGACGTTTTATGGCAGCTTCCATGGCCGAATCATGCGCGAGAGTCTGCTCTCCATGATGCTGTATTTCAACCGGCGCCTCGGCATGTCGCTCGCTGACCAGGGCTGCCGGAGGTGGGGGCGTCCGGATTACAGCGACTGCGTCGGCCTTTTCAGCCAGCGGGTCCTGATCGTGGGGCTCGGGGCGCTGGGACAGTCCATGGCGGAGTTGCTGAAAGCCTTCGGCGCGCACGTGACCGGGGTCAAGCGCAATCCCGAATCATTTGCGGGGAGCCCTTTTGTCGATCGGGTAATCGCCTTTGACGCGCTGGAGGAGGCGTTGCCCGAAGCCGACCATGTGGTGCTGCTGCTTCCCGGCGGGACGGCAACCGACGGAATTTTTACCGCACGACACTTCAATGCCTTGAAACCGGGGGCTCACCTGTACAATCTGGGGAGGGGGAATTGTTACCGGGAAGAAGACCTTGTGACGGCCCTGGAGCATGGCCGACTGGCCGGTGCGGGTCTGGATGTCTTTGCCGACGAGCCGCTGCCGGCCTCCTCGCCACTATGGGCGCAACGCAACGTCCTGATCACGCCCCATTCCAGCGCCATCAGCCGGGAGTACATCGACCTCTTTATCGCGGAGTGGCTTGAGACCGTACAGAAGGGGATGCCGAAATAAGGCTATTTTTCAAAGCCGATTGACAGCTGCTTTTGAAAAAAGAAGCGAAAAGCGGCGCTGATAAGGAACGCCAACATGAAAGCAGCAAATACCAAGACCATGCACTGACCCGTATTTAACCCCAGAATCATCAAATCGTACGTACCGCATGACCCGGATGGGCGGAAATAGTGAGGGAACCAAGCATGCAGAGGAAGGCCGAAGGGGAACCGGGGAGCCTGTCTCAAGGACGAGAAAAGAATGGCGAAGTTGTCATGCTGATGGTACAAGTCAAGCATCGCCAAGGAATTGACGAAACCGTATATCGCCGATGACGCCCATAGGATATAGCCTGTCAGGATGACGACCAGGTGCCTCGGATTGATGACCAGCACCATACCGGCGGTCATGAGGCCAACGATGGCGAACCGGTTGTAGACATCGTACTCACATGGCCCCACATGGAGGGCGTATTGGATGAACAGCGATGCCACAACCAGACAGAGAGCGACAAAAGCCATGAGCAGAAATGGCCACCGCCTCCCCTGCATATCCGCCAGGAAGTGATAAACCCTTACCCATTTTGTTTGTTTGCAGGTGACCATGTTCACCAAGCTCTCACCCAGGGCCGTTATCAATATACCGTGTGCCATATGTCAGTTTATGAGGGCCGGGTTACCAGCCTAGGGCCCTGCCGGCAGCCATCGATAGAGGATTTGCGACATTGAGCCAAGCTGCCCGCTGAACAAGAGGATGCCAATGCCCATCAACAGGATTCCGGTAAGAATTTCCATGCTCCGGATATGGGTGCGGAACCGCTTGAAAAATCCCATAAATCCGTGGAACAGCAGTCCTGAGACTACAAAGGGGATTCCCAGTCCCGCCGAATAGGCCCCCAGAAGAAGCACGCTCCGTGATGAGGGCCCCGAGGTACCGGCAGCCATTGCCAGTATGGCCCCAAGGATAGGACCGATGCAGGGGGTCCAGCCGGCAGCAAAGGCAACTCCCACCAGAAACGTCCCCGCAAGTCCGCTTGGTTTGCTCTGCAAGTGGACTCGCTTTTCCCCAAGTAATACCCCGAAGTGGAACAGCCCGGACATGTGAACGCCGAAGAGAAAAACCAGTGCTCCTCCGGCACGCTGAAGCCAGACCAGCCCCCCCTCCATGAACGCTTGAAACGAAGAAGACGCAAGCCCGGCAAGAGCCCCCAGGGTGACGAATACCACTGAAAAACCAAGGACAAACACCAACGAATGGATGAAAACGAGCAGACGGATCTTGCTGCCGGGATGTTCCTCGTTTAACTGGCCAAAGGACAGCCCCGTGATATAGGTGATGTAGGACGGGATAAGCGGCAGCACGCAGGGGGAGAAGAACGAGAGAAAGCCTGCGGAAAACGCAATCCAGAAGGTTATGTCAGCTCCGAACATCATGACGGTTTTTCCCCTACAAGGTCTTCAGATAGTTCACAACGTTGGGCTGGTCCCACTCGATGCCGCCTCTCACCCGTTGCCTGATGGTTCCTTTGCGGTCGACGATAAAGGTATCCGGCAGGCTGCTTACCCCGTACCGCTGCTGAACCTGCCCCAGGGAGTCGCTGAGAAACTCGAACGAGACGGGTGCCCGGCGATACTTGTCCGGAATGCTCCTTTCCACATTAACCGCCAGGATGACCACATCCCCCTTGGGAAACATCTTGACCAGCCGGTCCATGGAGGGCATTTCATCACGGCAGTAGGGACACCAGGAAGCCCAGAAATTCACTAGAACCACCTTGCCGCGATACTGGGCCAGACTCCTTGCTTCCCCTTTAATGTTGGTCAGTTTGAAGCCCGGTGCGGGAGAACCGATCCCGGCACCCCACGCTACGGCTTCATTTTGCATCGGCTTCAACACCGACAAGGCCGGAAAAGCGGTGACAAGCAAAAGAGCACAGAGACAAGACAAAAGCCGCAACACGTTCATTCTCCTTTGCTGAAAATGGTCCCCCTCTCTCCTTAAGCCCGCTTACGTAAAGAGAGAGGAGGTGATGGGCGTTATACTGATGCCGAACGTTTTGAGCGGATAAGGGTTATAATCCAGCAAACAGCAGCCACGACCAGTAAGAGCAGACACACACCGAAAGTGATCACGGTAC
>MTLE01001313.1_pt1 | contig 36937 bp, 37 predicted proteins | sample 1982461 | NCBI WGS metagenome assembly MTLE01 (sample SAMN05712605, study PRJNA340218) | biofilm metagenome | isolation source: sample SPL anode biofilm adapted to -200 mV | place: USA | collected 2012-02-03
CCCCTTGGCTTCCTTTCCCCCCCCTTAACACGGTACATCCGAAATCTCACAATCATTGAAAAAGGCTTTTAACATAATCTAATAAACAAAAATGTCGGCAATCGTTATGATTGCCGACAATATATAAAAACCCATTTCAGGCTATTTCTTAATCAACTTTATGCAAGTCATGGCCCATACGCACTTTCTTCGTATGCATATAGAATTGATTATATTTATTTGGAGTAATTTCAATAGGGACTATATCCACAACCTCCAAACCATAACTTTCAAGACCTACGCGTTTAACTGGATTGTTTGTCAACAAACGCATTTTCTTCACACCTAACTCACGCAAGATATTAGCACCAACACCGTAATCACGCTCATCAGGCTTAAATCCTAAATGCACATTAGCATCAACGGTATCATAGCCGTCCTCCTGTAGTTTGTATGCCTTAATTTTGTTCATCAAGCCTATACCTCTACCCTCTTGGTTCATATATACGACTACACCCTTACCTGCTTTTTCAATTTCTTTCATAGCAAGGTGTAATTGTTCTCCACACTCACATCGCATAGAGCCGAATATATCACCAGTAGCACAAGAGGAATGAACTCTAACAAGCACAGGCTCATTTTCGTCCCAGCTTCCTTTTATCAAGGCCACATGTTCAAGTCCATTTGAAGTTTGGCGAAATGGAATCAATCTGAAATGTCCGTATTCGGTAGGCATATCCACCTCATCACCTACTTCAACCACACTTTCAGTTTTCAGACGATATGCTATCAAATCTTTTATAGATATAATAGGATATCCGAATTTCTTTGCGACTTCCATTAATTGCGGAAGTCTAGCCATAGTGCCATCCTCATTAATAATCTCAATCAAAGCCGCTGCGGGGTATAATCCTGCTAGCCGTGTTAAATCCACGGCAGCTTCAGTATGACCTGCGCGACAAAGCACTCCCTTGTCACGAGCCCGAAGAGGATTCACATGTCCCGGGCGCCCAAAATCAGTTGGTTTAACTGTAGGGTCAGCCAAAGCCTTAATAGTTTCAGCCCTGTCATGCATAGAAACACCTGTTGTGCATCCACGTCCAAGCATATCTATTGTTACAGTAAATGGCGTGCCAAGCAATGAAGTATTATCTTCTACTTGCATGTCAAGGTTCAAATCCTTACATCGCTCCGATGTTATAGGTGCGCAAAGCACTCCTCTACCTTCGCGAAGCATGAAATTAACCTTTTCCTCATCTATTTTTTCAGCCGCGATTATGAAGTCTCCCTCATTTTCACGATCCTCATCATCCACAACAATAACAAATCCGCCATCCTTTACCTGTTCGATAGCTTCCTCAATTGTATTTAACTTTATATCTTCTGACATATATAATATTGTTTTTATCTTATTAATTCTCAGACTCGCCACTATCTTCTTTAAAGATAGCCAAAAGCTCGTCACTCACGTTTACAGCCGAAGCTATATCTCTTTTTAGCACCTTTTGATGCCTTGTCCCAACAAAATATCCAAGCAAACCTATTGGAAATATAATTGCAACAACCATGCCAACTGAAGAATAGTTTGTAGGGTGGTATGATAACAGTTGACGTATTATTGGATAATCCATCACTTTATTAATAACAAGTTGACTCCTGGAATTTCCTAAATAATCTACTAAATCGTCAATAGACTTTGCAATATGGCGCAAAGTTGTCTTATCATATCCACTTCTCCAATAATCAATATACGACTGTTTTTTAGAATATTTAGCTAAGAATTGTTCGCATTCGCTCTTCACCTCATTTATCTTAGCCATCGCATCAGCTGGAACAACGTCATCCATAACAACTTCTTTCAATTCCAAATGTCTTACTTGATGTTGCCCCGTAATCCGCTTAAAGAAATTGATATATGAGTCGGGATTAAACACAGCTGAATCATTCACAGCCTTATATGTAAAGAACACTCCTAGCGGGAGAAGGATTGACGAACTCAGCCACATTCCTTTCCACACATCCCATCGTCCATCTCTTGCAAGTTTGTATCCGAAATTATCAAATATATAATATACAATAAATAAGAATACCGAAATTACAATTGGAGCGCCAAGACCGCCTTTCCTAATAATAGCTCCTAGCGGAGCGCCAATAAAGAAGAAAATCAAACACGCAAAAGAAAGTGTAAATTTCTTCTGCATTTCAATTTTATGACGTCTTATGGTAGTTTGGTCATCCTGCATAGAATAACCCTTAAACTCGTAATCTTGTTTTATTCTAGTAGCATGCGAAAGTGCACTTTCTATACAGTTTTGTTGTTGCTGAACAGAAGATACCTTAATCAATGAATCTATATTCAAAGGTTGCTTCAAAGAAATTCCCTTAACCTTCTCGGCTTTCATCTTACCGTCCTTATATAAATATCTCTGCACTGGCACACCACACACAACATCATTCTTTAGCTGATCAGCAATGGTGTTACCCACAGAATCCACTCTCAATCCTACTGAATCAATCGTATGCTGTAGCTCGGTCAAATTTTTACCTATATATTGCGAGCGCATTGTCTGGTCATCCATTCGATTAAATGTGGCATCAAACGGAATCATAATTTCTTTATCATTAAAGGATTCTCTTCTATACAATGCACCTGATGTATTACCGATAGCCCCCATAGAACGGTCACTTCCTAAATCCTCAAAAGATTCCCCTTGATAAAGTTGTAAGAACAGATGCTTTTTATCCTCGGTAAAGCTCAACTTCCCCGAGTCAGCCACAATGATATTTGCATATCCATATCCTTTCGACACATCATATATCATCATGTTATAAAGCATTCCCGTTTGGCGATTCTTTTCTTTCACAAATAAATTATAACCCTGAATCTGGTCATAAAATGCTCCTTCAGGGATATCTAGTTCTGGAGACTTCTGCCTCATCGAGAAAAGCAAGGTCCACATTTTCACCTGCGCCTTAGGCAAAACGTCATTCTGGAAAAAAAATGCGCCTACCGACACAAAACTAATTAGTATGATAAGTGGGCTCATCACTTTAAGCAATGACACACCCGAAGATTTCATAGCAGTAAGTTCAAAATGTTCTCCTAAATTACCAAACACCATTAGCGATGCTAACAAGATGGATAGAGGTAACGCCAGTGGCACCATTGTAAGGGCCGCGTAAAAGAACAATTCGCCAATCACGGCAATATCCAATCCTTTTCCCACCAAATCGTCAATATACTTCCAAAGGAACTGCATCAAAACGATAAAGAGGCAGATGAAAAATGTCATGAAGAACAGAGGTAGGAACGTCTGCAGGATAAACCAATATAGCCTCTTAACTTTCAACATTGATGATATTCTAAAATTTGCCACAAAATTAGCAATTAATATTGTCATAAAAAAATGCTTGCATCCAACAAAAGAGCAAGCATTAGCATTATTTCATATTGTTTCTGTCAAATCTGTCTCTTAGCACCCTAGACGCCTTTTAAGACTATCAACTTGGTTAGTCCATAGTTCTTTCGCATCATCCAAATCATCCGGCTCAGCAAAGTCTGTTATGGCCAACACCGTATCATCAGTAAGCTCTGAAACTAATATTTTCATCTCAAAATAGGATTTAGTCTCATCGTCTGCCCATCTAAATTTCACAGACACTCCAGTTCGTATTGAGAGTTGATTAGCTTCTGCGGGTTCTCCTCCCCAATAAAAAGTCATTTGCTTCCCTTCATGTTCTACTTTATCGGCAAACCACTGTTCAAGCCCACTAGGAGATGATATATACGTCCAAAGCAACATCACCGGTACGCTTTTCATGTCAAATTCAAGAGTAAATTTTATTTTATCCATTAGGTATTTTAAGTGTTTGATTTTTCAGCCGCTAAATAAGCACAATATTTATATTAAAGCAATAGTTTTATAAAAATAATAGGAATAAATGTCATATGAGTCTATAAAAAGAGCAATTAAGCCTATTAGTCGACTTCTACCTCCAAAAAAATACAATATTTTATAACCTACCCAATAAAAAAGTTTCGTAATTTTGCATAAAATAATAATTTGTACATAATGAAAGATCTATTCAACAGTCTTAAGTTAAATGCAATTGCTAACAAACAACGCATTATACTTCCTGAAGGTACCGAGTCTCGCACTCTTGTGGCAGCCAATCAAGCCATAGCTGAAGGGATTGCCGATATAATCCTTATTGGCGACCCTGATAAAGTTAAAGAAGCAGCAGCTGAAATGAACCTATCACACATTCAGCACGCCACAATTATCAATCCTAATGATAGCGAATTTACTGAAAAATACGCACACCTTTTCTATGAGCTCCGTAAATCAAAAGGCATAGATATAGAAAAGGCTCGCAAGACGGCTAAAGACCCATTATACTTAGGTTGTTTAATGATTAAGGCTGGTGATGCTGATTGCCAAGTGGCTGGTGCTAAAAACACCACAGGGAATGTACTACGCGCAGCATTTCAGGTAATCAAAACAGCTCCTGGCATCTCTGCCGTATCTGGAGCATTCGTTATGCTACTTCCTTCAGATTCTCCTTACGGAACAGACGGCATCCTAGTATTCGCAGATTGTGCTGTAATTCCAGCTCCAACAGCTCCAGAATTAGCACAAATAGCCATATCTACAGCCCATACAGCACGTTTTATTGCAAACATTGACCCAGTCGTTGCAATGCTTAGCTTTTCGACAAAAGGCAGTGCTTCACACGAAGCAGTCGACAAAGTAGTTGAAGCCACAAAGATCGCGCACGAAATGGATCCAACCCTTGCTATAGATGGCGAATTACAAGCTGATGCAGCTCTTGTCCCATCAGTTGGGTTCAGCAAAGCGCCAGGAAGCACCGTAGCTGGCAAAGCAAACGTTCTTGTTTTCCCTAGCCTGGAAGTAGGAAATATTGCTTATAAACTAGTTCAACGTCTTGCCGGCGTTCAAGCCGTAGGTCCAATTCTACAAGGACTTGCAGCTCCAGTAAATGACCTTTCGCGTGGATGTAGCCCAGAAGACATATTCAAGACTATGATTATTACTTGCAATCAAGCAATAGCTCAAAAGAAAGCTTAATCATACACATTAATATATATAAGCAATATGAATATATTAGTTCTTAACTGCGGCAGCAGTTCAGTTAAATACAAACTAATCGAAATTAAAAGCAACAAGGTTCTTGCTGAAGGTGGAGTTGAAAAAATAGGTCTTTCTGATGCTTTCATAAAATTCAAGCAACCTGACGGCTCAAAAAAAATAGTTGAACTTGACATTACCGACCACCAAGGTGCCATAAAAGCAATACTTGACACCATTACCGACGAAAAAGATGGATGCATCAAGAGCTTCGATGAAATTGACGCAGTGGGTCATCGTGTAGTACATGGTGGAGAAAAATTCAATAAGAGTGTTAAGATTAGCGACGAAGTAATCGCCAAAATTAAAGAATGCTATGGTATAGCACCTCTTCACAATCCAGTCAATATGGCTGGTATTGAAGCCATCTCGAAGGTTCTTCCAAACGCACCTCAGGTTGGTGTATTCGACACAGCATTCCACCAGACTATGCCAGCAAAGTCTTTCATGTATGCACTTCCTTATAAATATTACAAAGAAGACGGCATCCGTCGCTACGGCTTTCATGGGACCAGTCATAGATACGTTTCTCACAGAGTATGTGAATTTCTAAATGTACCTTATGAAAAGCAAAGAATAATAACTTGCCACATTGGTAATGGTGGCAGTATTACTGCTGTAAAATACGGGAAGAGCGTAGATACATCAATGGGTCTCACTCCTACTGAAGGCCTTATGATGGGTACCCGCGTTGGCGATGTTGACCCAGGAGCTCTCACATTCCTAATGGAGAAGCACAACCTAAGCGCGAAAGATCTTCAAAATATAATCAACAAAGAAAGTGGCATTGCTGGCGTAACAGAGATTTCTTCAGACATGCGTGAAATTGAGGCAGCCGACAAAGCTGGCGATCCTCGTGCAGTACTTGGCCTTGAAATGTATGAACAACGCATAATAAAATACATAGGGGCTTACGCTGCCGAAATGGGTGGCGTTGACATTATAGTATTCACTGGTGGCGTTGGAGAAAACCAAACCGGAGTCCGCGCTAACGTTTGCCGCCCATTAGCATTTATGGGAGTTAAAGTGAATGAAGAACTTAATGCAACTATTCACGGAAAAGAAACTGTTATAAGCACTCCAGATTCAAAAGTAACCGTTACTGTTATCCCAACTGATGAGGAATACCTAATAGCAAAGGACACAGAAGCAATCGTGGAAGGTCGCGAAATTAAGTAAAAGTGTTCTTATCACAATCGTATAAAGTAGGAGGCCAAATTGGTCTCCTATTTTTTTATATTGGGTCAAAGTTTAACCCTAAAATAATTTCCAAAATAAATTCAAATTTAATTTCGTAATTATTTGATTTTAAGAGAAAAAACACTACCTTTGCAGTCCGATTATATCCCAAACATTAACGATTTACGGACACTACAAGACTTTTGGCCGAGTCATTTTGTGTGAGCGTAAATAAATTAATTAACTATTAATCAGGATTTTAAAAGTGGATACTTTAAGTTACAAGACTATCTCTGTTAATTCAGAGAACGCACAAAAAGAATGGGTAGTTATCGATGCTACCGACCAAGTTTTGGGTCGCCTTTGTGCAAAGGTTGCAAAAATCGTTCGTGGCAAATATAAGCCATGCTATACTCCTCATGTTGATTGTGGAGACAATGTTATTATCATCAACGCAGACAAAGTCGTTCTTACTGGAAACAAATGGAACGATCGTGAATATCTTTCTTACACTGGATATCCAGGTGGACAACGTAGTGCCACTCCAGCTATCTTGAAATTGAAAGCTGAGAAAAATCATTATAAGGCAGGTATCAATCCTCTATTCGTGAAAGTTATGAAGGGTATGCTTCCAAAGAACAAACTTGGTCGCCAACTCATCAAAAACATACACGTATATAATGGCACTGAGCACCCACACGAGGCTCAGAATCCAAAAGTAATCGATATCAACAAACTTAAATAAGATTGAAGTATGGAAAAAATAAATGCAGTTGGCCGTCGTAAAGCAGCAATCGCCCGTGTTTATGTAGGCGAAGGAAATGGCGAAATTACAATTAACAAACGTGCTCTTGACGTATATTTCCCTTCTTCAATTCTTCAATTCATCGTTAAGCAACCACTTTCGCTTCTCGATGTTGCAGGAAAGTACGATATCAAGGTTAACCTAAACGGTGGTGGTTATAAAGGACAAGCTGAAGCTTTGCGTCTTGCTATTGCTCGTGCTCTTGTTAAAATTAATCCAGAAGATAAATCAGCTCTTCGTGCAGCAGGTTTCGTTACTCGTGACCCTCGTGCTGTTGAGCGTAAGAAACCAGGTCAACCTAAAGCACGTAAGAGATTCCAATTCAGCAAACGTTAATATCCGTTTTGCTCGATATAGAATAACAGTGTTTAGTATCCAAATTGTGAGGACTCTGTTTCATTTTAATGTTATGGCTACCCCACAATTGTATTAAGTCGAATGTAAACAAACAAATTAAAAAATGGCAACACCAAATTTTGACCAATTAATCGAAGCAGGATGTCACTTCGGACACCTAAAACGTAAATGGAATCCTGCAATGGCTCCTTATATTTTCATGGAGCGCAATGGTATCCACATCATTGACCTTTATAAAACAGCTGCTAAGCTTGATGAAGCTGCTGCTGCTCTAAAGAATATTGCTAAGGCTGGAAAGAAAGTTCTTTTCGTTGCTACTAAGAAGCAAGCTAAGCAAGTTATTGCTGACAAAGCTTCTGCAGTTAACATGCCTTACGTTATCGAACGCTGGCCTGGCGGTATGCTTACTAACTTCCCTACTATCCGTAAGGCTGTTAAGAAGATGTCTGCTATTGATAAAATGACTAAAGACGGAACTTTTGACAACTTGTCAAAACGCGAAAAACTACAAATTTCTCGTCAACGCGCTAAGCTTGAAAAGAACCTTGGTAGTATTGCTGACTTGAACCGTCTTCCTTCAGCTCTTTTCGTTGTTGACGTAATGAAAGAACACATCGCTGTTGCAGAGGCTAATCGTCTTGGTATTCCTGTTTTCGGAATCGTTGACACTAACTCTGATCCTAACGTTATTGATTTCGTTATCCCAGCTAATGATGACGCTTCTAAGTCTATCGAACTAATTCTTTCTACAGTTTGTGAAGCTATGGCTCAAGGACTAGAAGAACGCAAGGTAGAAAAGATTGATAGCAAAGACGCAGAAAGCGCTGAAGCTCCTCAAAAACCTAAACGTACTCGCGTAGGTCGTCGCAAAGCTGATGCTGCAGATGAAGCTCCAGTAGCAGAAGAAGCAGCTGAGGAAACTAAAGAAGAGGCTGCAACTGAAGAATAATTCAGTAGTAGATACTATTCTAAATTTAATATTACAAACAACCATAAAATAAGATAATTATATGGCAGTTACAATGGCAGAAATCAGCAAGCTACGCCACATGACGGGTGCTGGCTTGATGGATTGCAAAAAAGCATTGGCCGAAGCTAACAACGATATGGATGCAGCAATCGAGATCATTCGCAAGAAAGGTCAAGCTGTAGCAGCTAAGCGCGAAGACCGCACTGCTTCTGAAGGTTGCACTCTATCTGAATCAAACGGCAAATTTGCTGCAGTAGTAGCACTTAAATGCGAAACTGACTTCGTTGCTAAAAACGAAGGATTCGTTGACCTTACTAAGAAAATTCTTAAAGCTGCGCTTGATGCTCAAGCTAAGAGCCTAGCTGAAGTTAGCGAACTTGCTATTGACGGTGTTAAGGTTTCAGAACTTATCGTTGAAGAAATTGGTAAGACAGGTGAAAAGATGGAACTAGGTGCATACGAATATGTAGAAGCTCCTTCCACTGTAGCTTACAATCACTTCGGAAACAAACTTGCAGCTATCGTAGGTTTCAACCAAGAAGGCGTTGATGCTCAAGTTGCAAAAGAAGTTGCTATGCAAGTAGCAGCTATGAATCCAGTTGCTGTTAACCGTGACGCTGTTCCTCAAAGTGTTAAAGACGAAGAACTTCGTATCGGACGCGAAAAAGCTCTAGAAGAAGGTAAGCCAGAAGCTATCCTTGATCGTATCGCTCAAGGTCGTCTTGCTAAATTCTTCAAAGAAAGCGTTCTTATGGAACAAGAATTCGTTTCTGACAGCTCAATGGACATTGCTACTTATCTTTCTAAGAACAGCAAAGGTCTTGAAGCTATCGATTTCAAGCGCGTTAACCTAAACGAAGATTAATCTTTAAGATTATCAAAATAGATTTAAAAGGGCGGTTCATTAGAATCGCCCTTTTATTTTTATTCCCAAAAATTTAAAGTCACAATATTGTCACCAGAAAGGTGGCATTGATTCTAATAAAAAAACAGTTCCTATGCAGGAATCCCAAATATATTAGAGCTTCTTATTAGCTCACGTTGTCAAGAAGCATTATAGGCATCTATTTTTAATAATTCTATACGCTTTCAATCATCACAGGACGAACTGATATTTTAATTCTTACACTTTGTGAAGAATTAATCTAATTAAACTCATCTAGTTGCAAAAAAGCAGTTGCATTAATATTGAGAATCGTAAATAAGTTCGTGTTATATATAAAATATGCAATTTGTAGATTTAGATATTCGGGGCATAAAACAATTTATCAGGTTAAATATTAGGAATATCCAAACTGAAATTAGGGTATTTACTAGTAGGAACGCTTACAAATGTTTATATTTGCATAAAGCACACGTGTTAATATAATGTAGGAGTAACATCTATAACTAGCAGATCAACATGAATTTATTTAATATATTTCGAGGTGCTCAGAAGCCTTGTGCCGAAAGTCGTTCTTCGCTTGAAATCATAAAATCTTTACTTAACTCATTGAATTGCAAATATGAGATTAGCGACAGTGATAAATCAGCATATCTCTCATTTACTTTTCAATGCGGAGATTTTGTCATTCAAGCATCAAAAGAATCATATTCATTTTTAATTTCTTTCTTTAACATTGTTGAAGCGCCAATTGAACACATAAACACGATTCGTGATTTATGCAACAAATATAATCGCGAAGGATTCGTCCAAAGAATAACATATCAAACAAATGAAGAATCTAATAAAATTTATATTTCAATACATGTAGGAGGCTATATTCAAGATACCATGATTGATATTCAATCATATCTATCAACACTCCTCACAGATTGCTTCAATACAGCGTATAAGTTCCGTCATGATTACGAAAAAACTGAGCCGAAAGATGAAGATAGCGAGATAAATAAAGCTAAAACACTCCGCGAGAGATATCTTCTCAGAGAACTTGAAATTAACAGCAATCCTGATACCCAATTTTCTAGGAATCCCGAATCTAAGATTACTCTAGGAGCTTTATTCGACCAATGTATAATTTCTGAGAACATATTGATTACAGGATTGGAGATTTCTTTGCCAAATAGTCCAATCGTGCAGCACTATACAAGCGTAGATGAAATTAAAGGTATTGATATATATTCATTGATTATAGACCAAACTGATGGAATTAGTGAAGCAAAACTAAAATCTGGTGCGACACTCACGCTCCATTATCGCAATTTAATGGACCCAGAAAATGAAGATTTCATATTTCTTATTAATCTTCTACCTGATACTACAACTGATTTCACATTGTATTTTCGTATGTCCTTATGCGATATCTCTGCTTCATGCTCGGAAACACGTTCTCTCAACAATAATAGTAGGGACCCGTTTTTGAGCTCATTTCTTGTCGCGTTTGACAAAAAAACTGACAAACAAAAAGAAGCTGAAGCAGCATATATGCTAGATGACGCAATTGATAAAATTAATGAAAACAAACGTGAGGAACTTACTGATGAGCAAAAACTCCTTGTAAGATCTTCTTTAAGCGATATCAATTACAATCTCTATTGGGGCACTCATTTTTATCTTCAAGAGAGATTTATGGAAACGATCATCCAACTTGATAATATTTTCATATCATTATATGGGCATTTCATGGAATTAGACAATTCCACAAAAGAGGTGTTCTATGAAACATGCTACATGCTTGGAATCTCCTATTATAAAATTGGGCTAGCCACTGTAGCATATTATTATCTTGATTACTCTGCTTATGACAAAGACCTAAAGCATATAAGGGCATATATCTCTTTCTTACTCGACGTTCAAGATTATAGGACACTTGGCATCATTGACAATGCGATTGCTATGATAAATAAAGAATATGACTTGGATGAAGATACAGACTCAGATGTTATTGATTGCTTACGGTTCCTTTACAGAAGCCGCGTAAGGTATTTTATTGTATTCAAACAATACGATGAAGCCGTAGGCCTGTTAAATCAAATGGCACGTGATCCTGAAGAAACTGATTTCGTCAAAGAGCAACGTGCCGTTATAGAACAAAACAAGAAAGCTAATGAATCTTCTATTGAGGAAAATCCTGACGACTAGAAATAATCACTTCTCTCCGAGAAGATAAAGATACTCTCCGTATCCCTGAGCTTTCATTTCATCTTTTGGAATAAATCTCAAGGATGCGCTATTTATACAATAGCGTTTTCCGCCCTTTGATGAAGGCCCATCGTCAAAAACATGTCCAAGATGTGACATACCTGTTTGATTTCTCACTTCCGTGCGAACCATTCCAAGAGAATAATCCTCTTTGTTCATGACCTTTCCATCAGAAATAGGCCTACTAAAGCTCGGCCACCCACACCCACTGTCAAATTTATCAGTCGATACGAATAATGGTTCCCCACTTGTTATATCTACATATATTCCAGGCCTTTTCTCATCCCAATATTTATTATTAAATGGTTGCTCGGTTGCAGAATTTTGAGTCACCTCATATTCCAAAGGAGTTAATTCTTTTTTAAGTTCTTCCTTGTCCTTTGAAATATATTTAGCGAATTCTCTACTTTCCTTAGCGACCATTTTAAACATTGATGGATTCACATGGCAGTAACCGCTGGGATTCTTATCAAGATATTCTTGGTGATACTCTTCTGCTGAATAGAAATTTTCTAAAGGCTCTGCTTCAACCACAAGTGGTTGTTTATATTCCTTAGATTTCATTTTAAGGTACTCTTCAATCACATATCTGTCATCAGGTTCTGTATAGAATATTCCTGTGCGGTACTGAGTCCCTACATCATGACCCTGCTGATTCAACATTGTAGGGTCTATAATCATAAAATAATAATGCAATAATCGTCTCAGATCAATTATATTATCATCATAAGTAACTTTCACAGTTTCGGCAAAATCTGTTTTCCCAGTACATACTTGTTGGTAGGATGGATTAACGAATTCTTTCTTTCCGTTAGCATATCCCACCTCGGTAGTTACCACGCCATAGATATTATCCATAAAATGTTGGACGCCCCAAAAGCACCCCCCTGCTAGATAAATTGTTCTAGTTTTCTCCATATTTTTTGTTTGTTTATTATCACTATGCATATTGCTGCATGACATTATGAGCAACGCTATAAAGATATATAAGTATTTCATATTTTTAATCAGTTTCAAATATTACACTCTAAATATATAACAACCAAATCTTTTATTTTTCATTCAATGGGTAAATATAAATCACATTGGATATTTTATACAATTAATTCTTATCTTTGTGAAACAACACTCTGACAAATTATTTTTCAAACATCCTAATATGACTACATATTTAGTAACGGGAGGTGCAGGATTTATTGGAGCTAATTTCGTTAAATACCTGCTGAAACTACATGGTTCAAATATCAATATTATAATACTCGACTCACTCACTTATGCCGGTAATTTAATGACTATCAAAGGTGAGCTTGAGCTTCCGAATGTTAGCTTCATAAAAGGAGACATTGGGGATGCCGAAATTGTATCTAAGATTCTTTCAGAAAATAATATCGACTTTATTGTAAATTTTGCAGCTGAAAGTCACGTAGACAGAAGCATAACAAATCCACGACTTTTCCTTGAAACGAATATATTAGGCACTCACAATATGTTGGAATGTGCCCGCAAGGCTTGGCTTATAGGGAAAGACAGCCATTGCAAATACTTATATAAAGGAGGCAAGAAATTCCTGCAAATTTCTACTGATGAAGTATATGGTTCTCTTGAAAAAGACTTTGATTCTGCCCATGAACTTAACGTCACACCAGAAATTAAGAAAGTGATTGGTTCACGCACGGATATGAAGACTTTTGGTGACAAGTATTTTACCGAAACTACCCCCCTATCTCCACGCTCACCATACTCGGCATCTAAAACAAGTGCTGACATGATAGCTGTGGCCTATCACGAAACATATAATTTTCCAATAAATATTACTAGATGCAGTAATAACTACGGGCCATATCATTTCCCGGAAAAATTAATCCCACTTATTATCAAAAACATTCTCGAGGGTAAGAAACTTCCTGTTTACGGCAAAGGTGAGAATGTTCGCGACTGGTTATATGTTGAAGATCATGCGAAAGGCATAGAAATGGTTCTTAGAAAAGGACAAATCGGCGAAGTATATAATATTGGAGGATTTAACGAGGAGAGCAATATCAATATCGTTAAAGAAGTAATCGCTTTAATTGCACAAATAATGAGGAAGGAGCCTAAATACCAATCTTTATTAAAATGTACAATTGATGATATTAATAACAATTTAATTGAGTTTGTGGCAGACCGTCCAGGGCATGATATGCGTTATGCCATGGACCCTACCAAAATTGCCACTAAGCTTGGTTGGTATCCTGAAACATCATTCAAGGAAGGTATTCGCAAAACTATACATTGGTATTTAGACAACCAAGATTGGGTTGAAAACGTTACTTCTGGAGATTATCAGAAATATTATGAATCCATGTATAGCGGAAGATAATCTATTTATTAGCTGGTTTTATTAAATTACCAAAACACAAACGATCATGAAAGGAATAGTTCTGGCAGGCGGAAGTGGAACTCGCCTATACCCTATTACGAAGGGTATTTCAAAGCAATTAGTACCAATATATGATAAGCCAATGGTATATTATCCTATATCAGTGCTTATGCTTGCCGGTATCAAAGAAATATTAATTATCTCCACTCCAGAAGATCTACATTCTTTCAAAAGGCTGCTTGGATCCGGTTCCGATATTGGCGTTGAATTCTCCTATGCCGAACAGCCTCATCCAGATGGATTGGCACAGGCATTCATCATTGGTGAAGAATTTATTGGCGACGACAACGTTTGCCTTGTTCTGGGCGACAACATCTTCTATGGTCAAAGCTTCACTAGTATGCTTATGACTGCTGCAAATGTTGCGGACACTAATCGTGCCACTCTTTTTGCCTATGCTGTAAAAGATCCAAACAGATATGGTGTAGTTACTTTCGATAGCGAAGGCAAGCCGATAACTATTGTTGAGAAACCTGAATTTCCTGAATCAAACTATGCAGTTACGGGTTTGTATTTCTACCCTAACGATGTTGTCACCATTGCTAAGCAAGTAAAGCCTTCCGCTAGAGGAGAATTGGAAATAACATCAGTTAATCAAGTTTATCTTGCTCAAGGCCGTGCCAACATACAGAAATTAGGTCGTGGCTTTGCATGGCTTGACACTGGTACAGCTGAATCCATGCAAGACGCCTCCAATTTTATTCAAGCAATACAAAATCGCGAAGGAGTGCAAGTAGCTTCACTTGAAGAAATATCATTCCGCAAAGGGTGGATTACAGCTGAACAGCTTCTAGCTATAGCACAACCGATGCAGAAAAATCAATACGGTCAATATCTTATCCAACTTGCTAATGATGGCATTAAATGAGCCTAAAATAATTGAGCTACCCAAAATATGCGATCCTCGAGGAAACTTGTCATTCATCGAAGGGAATCACCACATACCATTTCCAATTGCACGGAGCTATTGGATTTATGACGTTCCGGGCGGTAAGACACGTTTCGGGCACGCATTTCATAAGCAAGAAGAATTTATTGTTGCGCTATCAGGCAGTTTCGATGTTGTTCTTAACGATGGCACTGAAAGCAAGACTTTCCACATGGCACGTTCTTATTACGGGCTATACGTTCCAGCAATGACTTGGCGTGAAATAGTTAATTTCTCCACTAATTCAGTTGCTCTAATTCTTTCCTCCACAATTTATGAAGAGAAAGACTATATCGAAGACTTTGATGAATTTAGAAAATTAGTAGAATAATGACGGATATTACAGATTTTCACTCTATTTCTAATATTGATGATTGCCGTCTTATTACGCTTGAGAAGCACCATCATGAAAATGGTAATCTCTCTTTTGTGGAAAACAATAGGCAATTACCGTTTGACATAAACCGGGTTTATTATATCTACGATGTTCCTGGAGGTGCTGAACGTGGCGGTCATTCTCACAAACAATGTGCTATATTTCTATTAGCAGTCAGCGGAAGTTTTGATGTAGAAATAACTGACGGTGTTAATTCACGCACTTTCACACTCAACAGGTCTAATATAGGGCTCTATATTGCGCCAGGAATTTGGCGGGTACTCACAAATTTCTCTTCCGGGTCAGTGGCTCTATCAATAGCCTCACGAAAATACGAACCAGAAGACTACATATATGAATATGATGTTTTCATAGAAGCTACATCTTGTAAACGAAAATAATTTCATGAAAAAGAATATCCCATTTCTAGATCTTAAACCAATAAACTCTCCTTTTGAAGAAGAGCTTAAAAAGGCAGCATGCGATGTGATTACATCTGGCAGATATCTTCATGGCAAAAATGTGGATAGTCTTGAACATAAAATTGCAGAATTATGCCATGTCAAATATGCTATTACAGTAAGTAATGGGCTTGATGCAATAAGACTCATCCTACAAGCATATAAAGTATTAGGTCGTCTTCAAGATGGTGATGAGGTGATAGTTCCCGACAACACATTCGTTGCAACTGCATTAGCCGTATCTCAAATTGGACTGAAACCTGTTTTCGCAGATATCTCACCTGTCACACTCAATCTCGACACATCTATTCTTGAATCATATATAACTCCACGCACAAAGGTTATTATCCCTGTTCATCTTTATGGAACACCTTGTTGGGACGAAGATCTGTTGAAAATAGCTCTCAAGTACAATCTTTTTCTTGTAGAAGACAATGCGCAAGCCATAGGCGCACTTTCTTCCGTTGAGGGTATAAATGGCACGTTTGAAACTGGATCGCTCGGAAATGGCGCTGCAATGAGCTTCTACCCCACCAAGAACCTTGGAGCTCTTGGCGATTCCGGTGCTATAACCACAAATGATGAAGAATTAGCACGTATTGTCAGAACACTTGCAAATTACGGTGCTGACAAAAGATACCATAATATATATTGTGGCTATAATTGCCGTATGGACGAAATCCAGGCCGCAATGCTTCTTGTAAAATTACCTCATCTGTCAGATGAAAATAATCGTCGTCGTAACTTAGCTGATTTATATTACTCAAATATTACCAATAAACTTGTATCAAAGCCTCAAATCTTTGACGACATGAAACAAGTATGGCACCAATTCCCAATACGCTGCACGCACCGTGATTCACTAAAAGATTATCTACACTCACATGGCATAGAGACTGATATCATATACCCGTCTCCGGTTCATCTATTGCAATGCTATGCTCATGAATATCATGATACATCTTGTCCTCAAGCTGAAAATTTTGCAAAAGAAGTGCTATGTTTACCTATAGGGGCACATATCACTGCTGAAGATGCGTTTTATATTTGCGATATTATTAATAAATTCAGCATTTAAGATAATTTCCGTCCAAAACTACTTTTTGCACTAATACATTATATATCAATTTTTTATGCACTAGACTTGATATCTAACGCAACCTCTATATGTTAAATAGGGTTAATACAATGCATTTTATTGCTCTAAAATTATGTTGTATAACATAAATAATATACTTTTGTATCAAGTTTTCATGGTAATAGTTTTAAGGTTATCGAAAAACGGATGTCGTGATGGCAGTGGTTTTTCAGATTTAGTTTTTAGGTTTAAGTTAATGGTATTAGAAGGTTAATTATGTAAAGAAACCCCGACGTTGATGTCGAGGTTTGTTTTTTTATATACATCTTACTTTTTCATTAAATATCAATAATTCTTTTTTGATAAAATATCATGAAGTATCTTTGCAGCACCGAAATAAATTAAAGAATGAATAATCAAACAGATAAAATAGGTCCTATCGGCATCTTCGATTCAGGTTACGGTGGTCTAACCATTCTTAACGCAATCAGAAAACGACTGCCAGAATATGACTATCTTTATTTAGGTGACAATGCCCGTGCTCCTTATGGGCCACGCTCTTTTAGCATTGTCTACCAATTTACGCTTGAAGCCGTTGAATATCTATTCTCTCAAGGATGTAGTCTGGTTATACTGGCTTGCAATACAGCTTCTGCAAAGGCATTACGCACAATTCAACAAAATGATTTACCTAAAATAGACTCTACAAAAAGAGTTCTTGGTGTGATTCGCCCGACAGTAGAAAAAATTGGGGAAATATCACGCACTGGCAATGTTGGGGTACTGGGTACCCAGGGAACAATTCAAAGTAAATCCTACGATATAGAAATAAAGAAACTATATCCCGATTTCAATATTTATTCTCAAAGTTGCCCTCTTTGGGCCGCAATTGTTGAAAGTCTTGAAGCTGACGGTGACGGTGCTGACTATTTTGTAAAGAAAGATTTAAACCTATTACTTAACCAAAGCAATAAGATTGATAGTATAATTCTAGGGTGCACCCACTATCCTCTTCTGCTCAACAAAATAAAAAAATACGTTCCAAAGGATATTAATATAATCGAACAGGGTTCTATTGTGGCAGATAGTCTTGCTGATTATCTATCTCGACATCCTGAAATGGACAACAGATGTTCAAAAGGGGGTACATGCACTTGTCTTACCACCGAAGATGAGGAAAAATTTGGAGGAATGGCTTCTGTGTTCTTAAAAGAAAAGATTACACCTCATCACATAGATCTAGCAAAAACAAACAAATAACCATATATGAAACATTTAATAAATTCATTATCTCTCCTACTTTTATTTAGTTTATTTCTAACTTCATGTGATAAAAATGACGATGACAACAATCTTGTTACAGTCTATCTAAACAGCACACAAATCCCTTATAATAGCTCAGATGTTTGGACCCAAGTACTTTCAAATACCGACAAAATAATATCTCAGAATGTCGTATTCTCTCATTCCGCAAATAGTGAGTGGTCTTCATGGAATGGCTTCGTCGTATCACGCAACCAAGACTTTGCTGATTATTCTGCACAAGGTTTCTGGCCAAATCACCAATACACAGCAATGCCCTGTGGAGGGAAAAGTGGTCTGGGAACTCCATATTTAGTAGCGTATTGGAATTCATCTGAGGCAAAAGATGTGAAACTTACAAATGCATCATGTGCTATCACCTACGGAACAGAAGGGCAATTATTCACGCCCCAACAAATACTTATCACCAATACGTCTTATACCTATTATACGGTATCAAAAGGCTCTGCATTCTCTAAAAAGTTTGTTGCTGGAGATTATTTAAGGCTATTAGTTTATGGTGTTCGCCAAGACGACACTAAGACAGAACCCGTAGCCGTTTATCTTGCCGATTATACAGATAGTAAGACATTGTTGCTTAAGGATTGGGAATATGTAAATCTTGAAGCACTTGGAGAAGTAAAGGGAATATACTTCCAAATGGAGTCATCTGATTCTGGACAATATGGAATAAATACACCTACATATTTTGCAGCTGATAGGCTATCAATAAAACTAAAACAATAAAAAATTATCCATATTACGAAAAAGGGTTGTTCAGCGGAACAACCCTTTTTTATAATTTCCGGATTCATAATTGAATCACAATATCACCTTTTTACCATTGACAATATAGAACCCTCGAGGCAAATCAGATATTATATTTATTCCTTCTGTTATATTTTGATTTCTCGTAATACCATTGATACTTACAATCGGGATTATTGAGTTTACTGAAGAAGCTATATATACCACCCCTTTAGATGTATATATATTTATATCGCCTCTTTTATTTGCATCAACACTAGCAGTAGAAGTATATTTATATCCGTTAACATCATATACACCATTATTCACCAATACAAACCCTGGATCTCCTTTTGTTTGATTCTTTCCATCATTGAATATAATCCATCCATTTATTATGTTCATATTAAATGAAATAGAATATAATCCGTCAGTATCTAAGGCCATTGCTGTTCCGGGCCAAGTTTTTAATGCAGCAACGGTGCCCGAGTCCCTATTGTAAACATAGGCATTTATATTTGCGCCCCATGAATCGGGTTTCACAAAATATGCTTTCCATGAAGATGCTTGCGGATCATCGGGAATTATTCCAGCTCCATCAATCGTATGCTGGTACCCAGAATATGTGTAAAATCCTCCATTTACATAGCCAAATTGTGTCGTTTGATCTTCCATCATTAAAAATTACTTTCCCTGAAATCTTATTTGTTCCAGTATAAGTCCATTTATATATTTTATTGCCCAAATAAGAAGCCGCTTGACCTGGCCATGAGCCTCCTGTGAAATTAGTTGATTCGTTCCAAATCCATATTTTTATATTCACACCAAAATTATCCGGTCTTTCAAAGAAAACTGCCTGTTCTCCCAAGTTCATTTGAGGAGTTATAGGCACCGCAGGCTCTTCAATTGTACCACCTGATCCAGAACCATGATCACATAGTGTTACACTATCACCAGCTTCTTCTTTTCCATCATAAGCAGGAGCACTTTTTATCGCTTCGGTAGATGCATATAGATATTTTCCATCTTCACCAATTTTTCCGGGTGCAGGAGTAAGAGGTGTATCAAGCACATATACCCTCATGTTGCTAGCACCACTACATGATACAGTTAATGAACCATTTGCAACATTCTGCACATCACCAGTAATGGCATCAACATATCTGCCATTTAAAACTCCTGTGAATGAGGCACCACCACCGATAGTCACTAACACATAACTATCCGTAGTTGCATCAGTATAACGACGTTTAAAGGCTATACTTCCAGAACAACCATTAGTTGAATATTGGCCCTTTCTTAATGCTGGAATAGCCATTCTTATCTTATTCAAACGTTGGATATGAAGTGATAGCGGGTGACTTAATGTTGCAGCAATATTACCAGTTGCATTTGAATATGACGCAAAATCAGTTACATCAATATTCCCTGTAATGTATCCTCCGTAATAGGCTCGCCCACTGTCCTTCAGTTTAATTGTTGGTCCCTTGTCTATTGGAAATCCCTTTCTAAATTCTATCTCAGATCCATAATATATACAAGGAATCCCACGGAAAGTAAACATCAAATCTAAGTTTTTAGCCCACACATCTTGACTCTTTGCAAACCGCTCTCCTTCTGGAGCTCCGTCTGGTGCATAATCATGCGAATCTACATAAGTAACATTATATGTCGCATCGTTATAACGTTTATCGTCACCACGTATTCCGAAAGCGCTATACGTGTCTGCAAAATTCCAATGCATTGGAAAATCAATAACATTTAAGCCCGAAGCCATTGAGTGGTCAGGAGTATGATAAGCATTATCATTTAGAAATGCGTTGCTACTATTGTGGCTGCTTCTCCATGCACTTTCATTATTATCGTCATTGTAATTCTCTATGCACGAACGTTGGTTTGTCGTTGCCGTAAATCCTTCAGTTCCATTCATGCATACTAGTGATGTCCATTCTGTCTCATCGCTACTCCATGAATAGTTTTTACTATCTGTCCAAGTATAATATGGGGTTGACATGGGCGGAGTATTTCTATATATTACGTTCCTATCACGTGTACACACCTCTCCAAACATAAAGAAATTGTCATTCCCTGCCGCTTTAGCCGCATCGTCAAATGCCTTGTTAAAGACTTTATTAAACACCAAACGATTTATATGCCTCGAAGTATCTATTCTGAACCCATCAATACCCATTGCAATAAATTTTGAATAGCATTGCACTAGATAATTATATACAAGAGGATTTTCTGTATTTAAATCCACGCAGTCTCCGGCTATTTGAGCCCACTGGCATGTGATATCATCCCAATTGAAATTGCCATAATGATGCCAGAGATTCTTTGAATCGTAGTTTTTAACTTTCCCATTTTCATCTGGAGTATTTTTCATTCTTGACAGACGCGCTGCATATTGGCTTCCAGATTGCAAATTGAAATAGTCATTAGAAAGAGTACTTTTATCGTGTAGTTTTAACGACTTCCATATATTGGATTGATTTTGAGTGTAATCTTTGGTAAATAATGGATTGAGATTTTCTTCTCCAAAGTTTCCTGTGTGTTGCAGTACTATGTCCAAGATTAGTTTCATCCCTTTTGCATGCACTGCATCAATTAAATCTTGAAAGGAACAATCTGTTGACTCATAGCGAGGATCAACTTTACTGAAATTCATTGCATGATAGCCATGATAGTCGTATCCAGAGGCATTCTCAACAACTGGTGTAATCCAAATTGCAGTGAATCCGAGTGCTTTAATATAATCGAGCTTATCTATAAGGCCTTTAAAATCGCCTCTCCACTCTGGATCTTTTTCGTTGATTCCGTCCCAACAATAAGTATTATTACTGGTATCTCCATCATAAAAACGAGTTGTCATAACAAAGTAAATTGTCTCATCCCTGAAATCTGACCGAGAACCAACAAACGAAGACGCATAGCCACTTACAGAATTAAACATGGTAATGGCTAACAATAGAATTAATTTAAGATTTTTAATCATAGGTTTAAGTAACAAAAAATGAATTCGCTAAAGTAATTATATTTTTTTATTATTTATTATTTGTCAAAAAAATACTTTAGCAATTTACTCCTCTATAATACACAAAAAAAACTCCTGCTAGAATATTCCAGCAGGAGTTCAATATATTGTAATTATCTAAATTACTTGCTTAATGCTGTAGCTACGTCAACTGCACATGCTACAGTACAACCTACCATTGGGTTGTTACCGATTCCAAGGAATCCCATCATCTCAACGTGTGCAGGAACTGAAGAAGAACCGGCAAATTGAGCATCTGAGTGCATACGTCCCATAGTATCTGTCATACCATAAGAAGCTGGTCCAGCTGCCATGTTGTCTGGGTGAAGAGTACGACCTGTACCACCACCTGAAGCAACTGAGAAATATGGCTTACCTGCAAGAACGCGTTCTTTCTTATATGTTCCAGCTACTGGGTGTTGGAAACGTGTAGGGTTAGTTGAGTTACCTGTAATAGATACGTCAACGCCTTCTTTCCACATAATAGCTACACCTTCACGAACATCGTCTGCACCATAGCATTTAACTTTTGCACGTGGTCCGTTTGAGTAAGCGATTTCATTTACAACTTTAAGTTCACCTGTGTAATAGTCAAATTCAGTTTGAACATATGTAAATCCATTGATACGAGAGATAATCATTGCTGCATCTTTTCCAAGACCGTTAAGGATTACACGCAATGGCTCTTGACGTACTTTGTCTGCTTTTGCAGCGATTTTGATTGCACCTTCAGCAGCTGCGAAAGATTCGTGACCTGCTAAGAATGCGAAACATTTTGTTTCTTCGCGAAGAAGACGTGCAGCTAGGTTACCATGTCCGATACCTACTTTACGATCATCTGCTACTGATCCAGGAATACAGAATGCCTGTAATCCAATACCTATAGCTTCTGCAGCTTCTGCAGCATTTTTGCAACCTTTCTTAATTGCAATTGCACAACCTACTACATAAGCCCATTTTGCGTTCTCAAAACAGATTGGTTGAGTTTCCTCGCAAGCCTTATAAGGATCGATACCTGCAGCGTCGCAAATAGCGTTAGCTTCTTCAATATCTTTGATGCCGTTTTCGTTCAAAGCAGCTAAAATCTGCTTAATTCTACGGTCTTGACTTTCAAATTTTACTTCTCTAATCATGATTGTATTCCTCCTTATTATTCTTTACGTGGATCAATATATTTTGCAGCCTCTTCAAAACGTCCATAATGACCTTTTGCTTTTTCTAGTGCTTCCTCTGGAGAATCACCCTTCTTCAAGAAGTCAGTGAATTTGCCTAAGTGAAGGAATTCATATCCGATAACTTGGTTATCTTCATCTAGTGCCATACGTGTGCAATAGCCTTCTGCCATTTCCAAGTAACGTGGGCCCTTTGCCAATGTTCCGAACATTGTTCCTACTTGGCTACGTAGTCCTTTTCCAAGGTCTTCTAGTGATGCACCTACTACCAAGCCGCCTTCTGAGAATGCTGATTGGGTACGTCCATATACGATTTGCAAGAAAAGTTCACGCATTGCTGTATTGATTGCGTCGCATACAAGGTCGGTATTCAAAGCTTCTAACAATGTCTTGCCTGGAAGAATTTCAGATGCCATTGCAGCTGAGTGAGTCATTCCTGAACAACCGATTGTCTCTACTAAAGCTTCTTGAATGATGCCGTCTTTTACGTTTAGTGTCAATTTGCATGCGCCTTGCTGTGGAGCACACCAACCGATACCGTGAGTAAGACCAGAAACATCTTTAATTTCTTTTGATCTAACCCATTTTCCCTCTTCTGGGATCGGAGCTGAAGGATGGTTTGCACCCTTTTTTACGCAGCACATTTCCTGTACTTCATGTGAATAAACCATAATCGTTTCTATTTAATCTTGATAGTTTGTATTGATTTTTATATCTCTTCAAGTTTTGGTTTAGCTGTCTTTAAGATTGAATTCTATCTTATTCAGCTTAGCACTGTGTCACCATAAGTTACACCTATACCTTTCGGCCCGTAAAATTACTCAAAAAAAAGATTATCTTACCATTTTACCACCCTTTTTAATACTTTTTTTGCTAATTATCCTATTATATCCGTATTTCCATTCTTCTCCTTCCTTATTTCATTCTTTAATCTCGCGACTATATTTCACTAAAATAGCCTGAAAATGTGTTTACACAATTTTCAGGCTACATTTACTTAATTACAATTCTAATTATTTTTTGCGGACGAATTTCTTTACTCCATGACCTGGACTATTCAATATCAATGAATCACCTGTTAATGAAACTATTTGCCAACTTACTGTATCTTTCAATGCAGGATTTACAGCATTTGCAGAAATTAGGGTCAAAGTATCACCTTGTTGATTCCATGCTTGATATACTGATGTAGTAGCCAATGTGGTATCAACGTTGGTAGCTTGAGCACTATTGTCTTGATTCAATTTCATTCCTGGGGCTGGTGTAATGGCTGGCTGTCCTGGAACTGGGACCTCTTCCCATTCTCCTATTATCTCTACTACACTATCTGACAAAATTGAGTCTCCATTTTGTGCATTTGCATCGGCTTTCTTCGTTGAACATGCTGCCATAAGTCCTAAAGACAAGGCAAAAAACAATAATTTTTTCATAACTTTTTTCTTTTGTATTTTAGATTAATGATCAGTCTGCTTCTATCCAAATTTTATTTCAAACTATAACATTCACCTATTAAAAAAGTTTTTGCTATGATAATTATATTCAGGCCCAAGGGATTAAATACTGACGTCCGTCGTGAGGTGGAACTATATTTAAATTCGTTTTGTTCTTGTTGGATTTGAACAACAAGCACAAATCTGCATTCCATCCCTGAGTCTGATTACGAATGGAGAGTTGGCCTAAACCTTCTAGACCCGGAAATATTTCTTTAATCGCATTAATAATTTCCGTAATAGAATTAAATTGATTTCTATAAAGTGTAACCAAAGTTTTACCTTGCAATGTTAGAGTGGCAAATATATTGTCAGCCCTATTTAATGATTTGTTTATTGTACTCATAGCTCATTGTTTTAGTATTGCAAAGTTCGCAGTTATATGAGCATATAATTTACCCATATATTTTAATTATAATTAATTTAAAGATGCGTATATTCATTAAATCCACTAAACCATATTACACTTTCACTTGTTAATATTATATATGAAAACTAAAATCTTTATACTTTATATCTTATGCCTTATCCCGCAGTATATCCTGAGCAATGACAAAGCTCAGGTAGGAAATCTTATTACCCAGCTAGCAGGCATAAAGAATTTTTGTTCAGATGTGAGAATCAACGTCACATTGCCTATAACAATGCAGGACATTTCCTATGAAGCAAGAGTGCTTACACAGCCGTCATATAACGACACGCTTTCTCCTGTTAAATATCTTATTGAAGCTCGGGACACTACCGACCAAATTAGCTTTTTTTCTTATTTCGATGGAAATTACTATAACTTTTCTGGCGACAAGCTTCGCGAATACCATTGGACATACGATTCAATTCCTTTTATCGAAAAGACTAATGGCAACCAAATAATTGCTCCAGTGCATCGCAGTGGATTATTTGTCGGACTCATTCCATCTTTCTTAGCAAAGGAAATAAACGTTCTTTGTAAATCTTCTGAGAATAAAATAAACTTTGTTGAGGATTCAATTATATCTGGGCATCATAGCACATTTCTAAAAGTATATGAATACATAAAAGGCAATCCGTCTCGCGAACTCGAATATCATTTTGACAGGAATACAAAGGTCCCAATATATTACCAAATCATAAGCAATCCAGGCTCAATGAGCGAGCAAACTCTATCTGCAACATTCAATCCATGTGATGCAGACTCAATTGAAATCAGTCAGAAATTTTTAATGAATCTACACAAGGATATTTTTCAAAAATACCTCACAAGCAATTTCACTCTTAACAATCTCAAGAACTCAAAACTTCCTTTGTTCTCGCTGCCCACAACTACAGCAGAGCGATATACTTGGAATGGAGAATTCCTTAATCCTACTATAATAGTCTTCCTTGATAGTGAAGCGGGACTCACAGGTCAAACAATCCTTGACATAAGGAAAGCTGTGGAAGAAATGCCTTTCGTTACCACAGTGATATGGATTTTTAAAGATAAAGACCTTCATGCTATATTGGACCAAATGCCAGAAACAAAGCTTGATGAATATGCGCTCGTTAATGGAAAAAGTTTGGCCACTGATTGCGGGGTAACAGGATTTCCATCAATCATTATAGCTGACAAAGGTGGAATAGTAAAAAATGTTATCATTGGATACAACAATAATCTTAAAGATGACGTTATCCAAAAAACAGTGCTTTCTATTAATAACAAATAGATAATTAATTAAATATTTATGGAAACAATTTTTTTAAAAGGAAACAAATGCCACACTTATGGCTCTCTTCCTAAAATTGGGGAAACTGCCCCATGCTTTCATCTGGTTTCATCTGATTTAAGCGAGATTTCATGCCAGGATTTCAAAGGCAAAAGAATAGTCCTAAATATATTTCCAAGCCTTGACACAGAGGTATGTGCGGCTTCTGTTCGCCGATTCAACAAAGAAGCTGCATCAATGAAAGATTGTGAGGTTATTTGTGTTTCTATGGACCTACCTTTTGCATCACAACGATTCTGTACTGCTAATGGTATTAACAATGTAATTGTTGCATCTGCGTTTAGGTCACCTTCGTTCTGGGAAAAATATGGTATTAAAATTATTGACGGGCCACTTGCAGGACTATTGGCTCGCTCGGTTGTAGTAATTGACAAGGATCAAAAGATTATTTCTACACAACTAGTAGAGGAAATAACCAATGAACCTCTATATGATGACATACTCCAACTTTTGAAACAATAAATTACTACGTATAATCTAAACAAAAAAGCAACGGACGATTAATCAGTCTGTTGCTTTTTATATTTTGCATAAGCCACTGCCATTCTTCGATGGTAGCCTCTTTTTATGGCTCTTGCACCATTATAGGCCTTTGCAAATCCACGCCAATCTTTTCTCTGGAGATACTTTACCATTCCGTTGTTCTCAAGGAAACGAGCAAACAATTCTAACTGCATAGCTTCAGATTCACCCATTTTCCTCGCAAATTCGCCAACAGAATCTACTCCACATCTGCTCCAATTAAAACCTCCTATCTGAAACATACCCCAATATGTAGATTCTTGGGCTACGTCTTTGTCTATTTCCATAGCACAACTTAATCTTGCATGCTGTGCCTTTCCATATGAGCCATACTTACTGCAATTAACACTGGCAAAAGCCGTTCTATGGCTCCTTGAGTATTTTGCGGGATTTATACCGGCTTTTCTCAAGCGCAGTCTGAATAATGATGAGCAGAAATTAATAACGGGCTGACCTACGTCCACAAAGCCCTGATGACTTTTTCCTGCCTCAATATCACTTACAGCTTTAATAGCTGCTATTTCTACACCCAATTGGGTAGCAATCCTTTCATAATCCAGTTCGGTTAATCTTGAAAATTTATCACTATCCTTATCTGGAAATGAATCTTCATCCAGGACTTCTATTGAATCTTTCTTTTCCACCGCATACACTCTCGAGCCTAATGGCATAGTAATCAATGTCATTAGTACAAAAAGTGTCGTCGATGTCTTATGCTTCATGTGTCGGATTTTATAGTTTATAAAAAACAATAGGGCAAAGATTCCTATTGCGGACTTTGCCCTACTGATAATATGTTTTTATTTGTCTTGACCTACCATTTCAAGAATACGTACCAAATGATTCCAGAATTTTTCTACAGCTGGTATATGCATACACTCTTTTGGAGAGTGAACATTACGCAATGTCGGTCCAAATGATATCATATCCATGTCACTATAGATAGTTCTAAATAAGCTACATTCAAGGCCTGCATGAATAGCAGTCACTTCTGGTGTAACATTATATAAATCTTCATAAGCCTTTATTGCGCACTTTAGAATTTTGGAATCAAGGTTAGGAGTCCATGCTGGGTAACCGTCGCCATGAGTAACTTCTGCGCCGGCAAGTTTGAATACACATTCTACTTGGTTAGCTATGTCATATTTGCGACTTTCTACAGAGCTGCGTTGAGATGTCGTAACGACAATCTTATTGTCTGGCTTCATCTTCACAGATGCAAGATTTGTAGATGTCTCTACAAGTCCCTTGATATCACGGCTCATTGACACTACTCCGTGAGGTGCACCATAAATAGCACGTATAAGTGCTGTTGCAGTCTCAGTATCAATGCAGAATTCTGGTGTATCAACTGTCTCTGCCTTAATTTCCATATCTTTCTCAACTCCTTTATATTCAGCTTCTACATCTGCAATAAATTTGTTAAGTTCTACTCTTATGCTTTCCTTATGGTCTTTTTGAACACCAATAACAGCATTTGCTTCGTGAGCTATTGCATTTCTCAAATTACCGCCATCAATTGATGCTAGCACTACCTCATGCTTCTTAGAAACTTCCCAAATAAAGCGAGCCAATAATTTATTAGCATTTGCTCTACCTGCATCAATATCTGAACCAGAGTGGCCTCCTAGTAATTTTGAAATATCTATTTTAAAATAGTGGAAATCTGCTGGGCTGATAGAACGCTTATAGTCAAATGTGCATGTGGTATCAATACCTCCAGCACATCCTATAAATACTTGTGCTTCGTCTTCTGAGTCAAGGTTCAAAAGAATCTTCCCTTGAATCATTCCTTCGCCCATATTGTTAGCTCCAGTCATTCCAGTCTCTTCATCTACAGTGAAAATAGCTTCTACTGGACCATGTACTAAGGTATTATCTACCATAACAGCCAATGAAGCAGCCACTCCTATACCATTATCAGCACCTAGTGTCGTACCATCTGCGTGTACCCATTCGCCATCAATGATCGTTTTTATTGGGTCTTTTTCAAAATCATGTTGAACATGGCCTGCTTTTTCACACACCATATCCATATGGCCTTGAAGCACTACCATTGGTGCGTTCTCGCATCCCTTTGTAGCTGGCTTGAACATTGCCACATTTCCTACTGCATCGGTTTTATACTCTATATTGTGTTCCTTCGCAAAATTTACTAGGAAATCATGTATCTTTCCTTCTTTCTTAGAGGGACGTGGTACTTGGGTTATTTTATCAAATATTTCCCAAATTAATGCTGGTTTTAAATCTTTAATCGTCATAATTAAAATATTTAGGTTTTAATTGTTATCAACGCTTCAGCTAATTGAAAATTTGTTAAATTATTAACTAATTGCAGTCTAAGTTACAAAAATAATCTGACTAAAAGCAAATATTCAAACAACCTTTTCTATATTTGCACTACAAAAAAAGCTTTTAAGTGAGCACGTTGTTTATTACTATTATATTCATTGGACTGGCTGTTATGCTTCTTGGCATAAAAGTCTTTTTCGTCAAGAACGGGAAATTCCCTAATACTCACATCCATGACAACGCTGCCATGAAAAAAAGCACATCACTTGTGCTCACAATGAAAAGTGATTTTTTACTATATGAATATTTAAACTGAATTATATATTACTTAAAATGAAAATTTCATTCAATCTTGCAAAGTACGCGCTTCTTGCTACTGTCATTCTTGGTTTTGCCTCTTGTGGATCTAACGATAAAAAGGATGATAAAAACGGTGACGTTACCACTAAGAGCTCTACCGGACAACTCCAAATAAGATATATTGACGAAGATTCCCTTCTTGCTCAATACAATCTTGCTAAAGACATCAATGAGGCTATGCTTCGCAGATCTAATCAATTCGATGCAGCTCAACAACAACGCTCTGCCGAAATACAAAAATTCGGAAGTGAAGTTCAAAGAAAATATCAAAGTAACGGATATCTTTCTGAAGCTAGCTTTAATGCTGACCAAGCTAAACTTCAAAAAATGCAAGTTGATGCCCAAAATTACATTGGAAGACTACAACGCGATATCCAAAACGAAATGAACCAGAATCATCTTCAACTTAACGATTCTATTGATAATTATTTGAAGATCTATTGCAAGCAAAAAGGTTACGATATTGTTCTACGCAAATCTGCTGCTTTCTTTATTGAACCTAAACTTGAAGTTACTTCTGACGTTGTAGAAGGTCTTAATAAACGCTATAACAAAGTAGAGAAGAAATAATAAGACTCCTCTCTAATAAGAATAAATAATTAAAGCGAAAGGTAGCTCATGTTGCTTTTCGCTTTAAATTTATCAAAACCTAATTACTTATTTTATCGTTATTAAAATAAAAAGCAATATGAAAAAGACGTATAGCATAGACGGTATGTCATGCAATCACTGCAAGGCAAGCGTAGAAAAGGCGGTCAAAAATATTAAGGGTGTAACTTCTGTCGAGGTTAGTCTTAAATATAAAAACGCCACAGTAGAAGGTGATTTCTCGCCTGAGGAAATAAAAGACACCATAAATCGACTTGGTTTCATTTTTATGGGGGAAGAATAGAAACTTTCGCAGAGCATACCGATTTTTATCAAAAATATTTTGTCTTCACAATAAAACAAAATATCTTTGCAACACTAAAACGCGGTAATAGCTCAGTTGGTAGAGTGAAAGCTTCCCAAGCTTTAGGTCGCGAGTTCGAACCTCGTTTACCGCTCACGTGTGAAAGCAATCAAAACGCCTCTAACCTATAGGTTTCAGGCGTTTTTTACGCTTAATTGACTCCGATACTCATAATCACGGCAAAATAAACGGAATGGAAGAACAATTATCTTTAATTTAAGGTAGCCCAGAGCAAATAAGCCTCTAATATTTAGACGAACAACAGCCACAATATATTGGCATAAAAAAGAATCTTATTCAAATGCTTTTCTACTAATTATCTTCTAATCTTGCAAACCAATAAGTATATGTTTTTATACTTCCATCATCTAGTCGCACATCATAACTTTCTGTAAATGGCTCACCCAGTCGAAAATCTATTTGTTCCTTAAATATAGGACCATCATAACAAAAAGTGTGGTATTCGCCATTTTCTCCATTTGGATCAATGTTCTCTTCGAGAGAATTAACAAAATCATTATCAATTATTTTGCCTATTGCATTCTTTCCAAGCCCGTCAGCCATAGTTGTTACAATTATCGTTTGCAATCCACTGTTTAAGTATTCATCCATTACCCTAACTGATGATTTATCCCATAGTGGTTCCACAACTTCTATTCCTAGCGGCTTCAATTGTGTTTCCCTATATGTTCTCACATCATGCAGGAAAATATCCCCAAATATAAAATGCGTTACACCAATGCTTTTAAAATATCTTGCAGCTTGATCCATTGCCGAAGAATAATCTATCATAGTTCCTTTTGGTTTCAGGTCAAGAATGAAAAGTGGAATGCCTATAGATTTAGCTTGTTTTTCAAGGAGAGAAGTAGGTATTCCATGCATAGTTGAACGATGACTATCTTTATTAACTGTGGTAAGCAACGCTACTATCTCATATTCCTCGTTACCCAAAACCCTTAACAAAGCATGAGCAGAATCTTTACCGCCACCCGCCACTCCAATTGAATACGGCCTTCTTCTTTCCTTCCATTAGATTATTTTTGAGAACAAGTCAAATTGATTGAAAAGCGTATAAGTGAAAAGTCCTCCTACCATCATACAAAGGGTTATCAAAAGAATATTAAGCACTCTAACCGAAGGTTTGGTCCGCTCGTTAGATATCGATATTATATATTCTCTAAAGAAAATATATAATGCAGGAATTATCGAACAACCCAATATATAATCTTCTGGTATCCCAAAGAAATACACTTTTGACAATCCTATCAATGACCAATGACATAGAAACATAGCTAATACCATATTAACTCTCACAGAGAAAGCTAGCATCAATCCCACAGTGAACACAGCTACTGAACATGGCATCACAGGTGATGTCATCATTGACCAGGTCCGACCTAGTAATAAGGATGTTACAGGATATAAAAGTGGCATCACAAAAAGCAATAGCGCAAATCGGCTATGCCTACCGGTTCTCTCTAATGAAGTTCGCTTCACCCCTATGTCATATAGCCATAGACTTCCCATAATTGCCCAAAAAAGAGCCATCATACCATGATATTCTCTCGGTTGGCAATATACCATATAATATACTCCTGCTATCCAGAAGTTGAGGAATGCCATAAATATGCGCATCGTGGTGCGCACCTTCTCAGATGGCTTTACATAAAGTAAAAATGTTAGAGTTGCTGCTATAACTATTATAAAAGCCTGAAAAATCCATGTGGCTGCATTGTAGTCTGCAATTGTCTGCCAAAATACTACCATAAAAAATAAGAGTTAATGTCTTTACTGATTGCGTCTAGTCATAGTATATGCTTGACTATTGAAAATAAACACGGGTAATGTTGCACCCACTGCCAACATTGCTATCACACTTAAAGATACTGTGGCATTAAGGAAGAATTGCTCCATATAGTAAATCTCCTGCGTTGGGTCAGACAATGTCTGCATAAACATGATAAGTGAGAATACAGTCTTATAGGCATATATGCCTGGTACCATTGGTAATAGTGCCGGAATATAGAGAACCGTCATCGGACAGCGTATCTTCTTACCAAGATATAAACTTCCAAAACCTATCAATATACTTGCGCACAAAGAGGCTGTGCCAATATCTACGCTAGCATAATGCATCAAGCAAAACCTTAGAGAATGACCAGCTCCGGCAAGGATTGCAATTCTAGGAAACGCACGCATTGGAGGGTCTGAAATAGCGCCAAACCCTATCGCTGCTACCGCAGCAAAAAATATATCGGAAAGTATATCTAAAGCTATCATAGCAAACTGTCTTTTACCATTATCAATGTAGCAGCAAGGCCTATGGCTATGCACACTATTAATAGAAGGGCATTTATCAATCGGCTGCACCCTATCAGCACATGACCCTCCACAATGTCTATAATACCATTTATTAAAGGGACTCCTGGTACCAGAAATAAAGGGCTTGTAGCCAAGGCGATCTCTGAGGAGCACTCAAACCTTAGCGATGCCGTTGCACACAGTGAAGCCGTAAATGCCGAGACTACGAATATTATAAAATGATTCAAATGATGTGCCTGCATTCTTTGCTTTACAGCAAATCCTACAAGTGTTGCTGTGAAAACGATGGAGCATGCTATTAAATCGCCTCCGAACAATCTGCAGAAGGATGCATTTGCAAAGCCTACAACTATCAACACAAATATCGGATTAATCATTGGCTTAGTTATCAGCTCCTTAAAGCGATGAATAATTTCAGCCAAACTCATGCCGTCATCTATTGCATCCCAACTTAAAGCACTTAAATCTGAGTTACGCTCAAAGCTTATTGGAAGAGACGGAATACTTACCACTCTTGTAATTGCTGCTGAAGAATGTTCATCTTTAGCAGTTATAGTGATATTACGCAGTGTACTTGAAATTTGGATATCTACTTCTTGCGATTTTCCTATTCTTTGTGCGTTGCGAACCACTCGTGAGGTATGAACACCCGAGCCTAATAAGTAGGTCGCGTATTCGGCTATGAAGTCCAATGTATTGTTAAGCTCTATATCTGTCTTCATATATCAAAATAAAGATTTATTGAATCACCTGAAAGCTAATCCTTTAGTTGATATTAAAGGGCAAAATTATGCTTTAAAACATATTTTTTCGCTTTTCAGCCGCAAAGGTAGCATTTTTAAGCTCTTAAATACTCATTTAATTATCATTTTTTCATCATTTTCTAACAATTAATCTATCACACTGCCAGGCTCTTCATTCTTATACCAAAGATAACTCTCATTATAATATCTCTTCAATCTCTTATAACGCCAAATAATAGATTATTTTTAGTATATTTACATTGTACTAATTCTATTTATAATGACTACCACTGAAAAAAAAGCCATTATGCGCATCATTTCAGACCTAGTGAAGGCTGACACGGTGATTGATGCGCGAGAAATTAGCCTATGGGAAAAAGCAAAGGAAAAATATCGTATTAATAAAGAAATACTAATTGAGTCTCAAAAAATCTCATTTTCTCAAGCTATTAAGATCCTTAGAGGCCTAGATTCTTATGAGAAAGCATTATTACTGAATGACCTGAAAGAAATTGCAGGAGCTGACGGAAATTGCTGCCAATCAGAAGCTATCATAATTCTCGCTACTGAATTATGTCTTTCTGAAGAATATAGATTTTCTACTGACATCAGCCATTCAGACCCTTTTGGCGATCAAATTAGTTCACTTACGGTGGCATACATTGAAAGTAGTTATGATGAAGATACTAACAACCAGATTCAAAATAATTACCAATTCATAAAATCTGCATTCAAACTTGCAGGTTTTGATTTTGTGTACATTCCGGCTGTAACTGATAAATTCAAAAAGATGAATCCTACTTTTCTGAATGATTTTATCGAATGTATTGCACCATGTATCGACCCTTCTAATTGCCAGAAGATATACGAGAAACTAACTAATACTACTACTGTAGAATTCTGTACTAATCTTCTATTTAACAAGCTGTCACTTTCTTTCGTAGAAGATACGGATCCAGCTTTTCTAATAAAGATCGGCAACTCTATGGTTTCGTTTGCTCCTACCTGCACCTATGAGGACTGTGAAAACAAAAGATTATGCGAAAACGCATGCGTGCAGGCATTCTATCCTGAATACGTTAAATATAATATTGGCGCAGATATTCTGGCCGATGTAAATGATATTGCCTACAAATACAAAAAACTTATCAGTACCACTAACATTACTATTAAGAATAATAATTTCAATGATGAATTCTACTATTCTGGATTCATGAAAAGCTTCTTTGATTTACTTGCATTCCCTGGTAAATTAATTGAAAGTAGAATCATAATCAACCCTCTTCATCGTAAAATTGACTTCAAGGATCTTGGCGAAAAATTAAATGCCACCGCATTTCTTCGCGCATTCTTCGTATTCCTTGTCTATGCACAAGTTTCTGGTAAGGTTATTGATAGGAATGAGAAGTCTGCAGACAAGCGCAACAGATACCAGAAATTATTTAACAAGATATACCAACGTGTCGGCAAGCCTGATTCAGAAGCTCCAAGCTACCTGAACGATATGTCGCAAACTTTAGCTAAACTTCGCAGTATCATAAGAAAGATAGAGCTCTTAAAGAATAAAAGATTATATGAGCCTACATCTGAGAACGATATAGTAAGCGTTAAAATAGATCCAATGAAGGTCTTTGTTATTGATTCTAAAACTGGAAATGAGAAATTAATGTTGGAAAGTCCAGAATGGATGGATCTCGGCAAATTATAGATTTATTCTCCCCCAGCAATTAAGGATTATACAAATCATGATGATAAAAGTCAAGAATTTCTTTTGCTTGGTTATAGGCTTCTTTTGCAGGACTGTTTGGATTTAATTCAATGGCTTGACAATAAGCATTCATGGCTTTTCGCCAATCATTAAACTTTCTATAGATATTTCCTATAATAAAATACGCTTCGTCATCCTTAGGATTCAATCGTATGTACTCCGACAGCATTTCTATAGCTTCAGATGTCTTATTCTCTGCTAGGACAGTCTTTATCTCGATGAGTGTTGCCATATATATTACTAATATAGAAGATTAATGAGTATCTTTGAATATACAAAATTAACTATAATTCAATTAGTCATGATAAAGAAGACGTTAATATTAATTATAGCAGCTTATTTAGGCGTATTTAATAGCATGGCTGCTCTTAACTCACCTGAAAATTGCCAAGGTAGTTTACGTCCTTATCCAGTCCCTAAAATAATATATACTTATCCCGATAGCCTCACTCCTATTTTCATTAACCATGTTGGACGTCATGGCTCCAGATACCCTGCTGGTGACTCTTTTTGCCGTTCAATGAAATATTGCTTAAATAAAGCTGATTCATTGGGTACAATCACTCCACTCGGACGAAAATTTCTAAGTGTTGTAAACAATGTTATATCCATTTCTAATGGGAGATGGGGAGCACTTGATTCTTTGGGTATGGCAGAGCAACGCGGAATAGCACAACGCATGATAGAAAAATATTCTGATTTATTCAGAAATAAAAATATAGATGCTCTGTCGTCTTCGTCGCCTCGCGTAATTATGAGTATGTACTCGTTCAATCACGAAATAGCTACTAAATCTTCATCCAACAATATAAATGCCTCGAGCGGGCCTAGATTCAGTTACTTAATGAGGCCTTTTGATATGGACAAATCCTACTTATCTTTTATGGCTAAAGCTGAATGGAAAAAACCATATACTGATTTTTTAATCTCTAATTGTCCTCTGAATGCCATCAAAAACTTACTCGGGGAAAAATATCCAGCCTCTCAAGACGAATTAAGAACCCAAGCTATGAATGAATATTATATCATAGCAGGGATGAGCGCAATGGGTTTGAATATTGATTACAAAGATTATCTAACTCTTAAAGAATATAACCAACTATGGTCAATCTTTAATCTGCGTCAATACTTACAACACAATGCATCGACAGTTTCCCCATCTCCAGCAGACATTGCAGTTCCATTAGTAGAGAATCTAGTTACTGTAGCAGATAGCGTAATTTCAGGCAAATTAAATATTTCCGCCCAGTTGAGATTTGGACATGCCGAAACTCTTATGCCATTACTCTCACTAATCAAACTTCAAAATTGCTATTATCTCACTCATTATTTTGACACAGTTCAAGATAACTGGAAAGACTATGATGTTGTGCCTATGGCAGCAAATATCCAATTTATTTTCTTCCGTTCGAAAACAAATAAGATATACGTAAGAACCGACCTGAATGAAAAGCCAATTCCATTAATCCCAGGACACAATAATTTATATCTCCCCTGGGAACAAGTTCGTGAATATCTCTTAAGTTTTACTCAATATATGCTTTAAAACATAAAAATTGTTACAAAACAGCATTTTTTTTGCCGTAAGTATTGACACCTAAGAATTAAACTGTACCTTTGTATCAGTTTTTCATGGTATTAGATTTA
>MTLE01000192.1_pt1 | contig 36898 bp, 28 predicted proteins | sample 1982461 | NCBI WGS metagenome assembly MTLE01 (sample SAMN05712605, study PRJNA340218) | biofilm metagenome | isolation source: sample SPL anode biofilm adapted to -200 mV | place: USA | collected 2012-02-03
GAGCCCGTGTGGGCCATCGGCACCGGCCGGGTGGCGACGGTGGAGCAGATCGCCGAGGTGCATGCCTTCATCCGCAAGGAACTGGCAACCCTCATGGGCGCCCCCGGAGCGCAGGTTCCCATCCTCTACGGCGGAAGCGTCACGCCCGAGAACTTCGCGGAGATCCTGAAGGTGCCCCACGTCGCCGGCGGCCTGGTGGGCGGCGCCAGCCTGGACCCGGCCAAGTTCCTCAAGCTCCTGGAAATCGCCGGCCTATAGCCAGCGGGAGAGGCCGAAGAGGCCCCGCACGACCATCTCCATCCCCGAGTTGCCCAGGCCCAACCCCTGGGCCTGGCCGGCGTCGGCCATCAGGATGCTCTGGGGGGCGTCGGGGACGGCGTTCCGGCGCTTCTCGTCCAGTTCCCGGATCTCGCGATCGCGGTTCTTGTCCAGGCCGCCGCCCTCGATGAAGGCCAGCACCCGGCGCAGCTCGTCCCGGTCGAACCAGAGGCCGTGGTCCTTGCAAACGTCCAGGATCACGCCGGAATTGCGGGCGTAGTTGACCCGGTTCATGAACTTGCCGCACTGGGCGCAGGGGCGGTAGCGGATCGCTTCGGCCTGGATGGGGCCCCGGGGACCCTCCCCGGGCAGCGCGCCCAGCACCCCGCCCCGCTCCTCCCGGCCCCCGGCGATGCGTTCGAACTCCTTCTGGGCGACCCACACGCCTCCGCAGGCATTGCAGGAGTCCAGGTGCGCCTCGCCCACGGAGGTGTGCACCAGCGCGGCCTTGCAGGAGGGGCAGGCCAGCTCCGTGGCGACGCCCTCGTTGCGCATGACCTCGGCCCCGCAATGGGAGCAGTGGGCGGCGTGCACCGACACCATGGCCAGGCACCGGGGGCAGGCCACCGTGGCCAGCTGGCTCCGGCAGTAGGGGCACCGCACGTCATCCTCCCCCACGGCGGCGCCGCAGGATCGGCAGTTCAGGGTCGCTGCTTCCATGGTCCATCCTCGTGGTTCCAGGATGCGTCAGGGCGCCGCGGGCATCAAGACAGGTTATGGGCGACCCGGTAAGATGGGACCGGAGGCGACGATGCTCATTCTCATGGAGCCCGGGGCGACGGCGGAACAGGTGGGAACCGTCATGGCCGTCCTGGAGGGGGCCGGGGTGCGGGCCTTCGTCCAGGAGTCGCCCGCGGCCACGAGCATCCTGGCCCCCAACGCGTCGCGCGTCCTCAAGACCGACCGCATCGAGCCCCTGGAGGGGGTGAGCCGGGTGGTGCCCATCACCAGCCCCTTCAAGCTGGCTTCCGCCGACGCCGCCCCGGGCCGCACCATCGTGGACGTGAGGGGGGTCAAGGTGGGCGGGCGCGGCCTGGCCCTCATGGCCGGCCCCTGCGGGGTGGAAAGCCGGGAGCAGCTGTTCACGGTGGCGCGCTACGTGGCCGAGAGCGGCACGAAGCTCCTGCGCGCCGGAGCCCACAAGCCCCGCACCAGCCCCTACGCCTTCCAGGGCCTGGGCCAGGAGGGCCTGGACCTGCTGGCCGAGGCCCGGCGGGAATTCGACCTGGGCATCGTCACCGAGGCCACCGAGGTGGAGACCTTCGACAGCGTGGAGCGCGTGGCCGACCTGGTGCAGATCGGCGCCCGCAACATGCAGAACTTCGCCCTCCTCAAGCGCGCCGGCCAGTCCGGAAAGCCCGTGCTCCTCAAGCGCGGCCCCGCCGCGACGCTGGAGGAGTGGCTCTTCGCCGCCGAGTACGTCCTCAGCGAAGGCAACCGCAACGTCATCCTCTGCGAGCGCGGCATCCGCACCTGGAGCGCCCACGCCCGCAACACCCTGGACGTCTCGGTCATCCCCGCCGCCAAGGCCCTCACCCACCTCCCGGTCATCGCCGACCCCAGCCACGCCACGGGCCGCCGGGACCTGGTGATCCCCTGCGCCCGGGCCGCCGTGGCCGCCGGCGCCGACGGCATCATCGTGGAGACCCATTGCCAGCCCTCCCAGGCCCTCAGCGACGGCCCCCAGGCGTTGCTGCCCCTGGATTTCCTCCAGATGGCCACCCAGGTCACGGCGATCCGGGAGCTGCTGGTGAAGGACACGGCGGGGGCCACGTTCTGTTTCTAGGGCAACTTTTTCAATAAACCTTCCGTATTCCCTTTTCGTAGACAGGCGACCTGGTGATTTTCCGGCACGGGAGGCCTGTAATGCACGATATAAACATCCTCTATTCAGCCAAACTCCGGCTGGCGGCGGCTGTGGGCGGGCTGGCCCTCCTGGCGGCCTGCGGCGGAGGTTCGGGACAGGCGTCCACCCAGCCCGGGCCGGTGGCCTACGACCTCCTCTTCGACGGCCAGAACCCGGACGGGACGCGCCTCCTCTACCGGGTGGGCCTGGACGGCGGGGCGCCGCAGGTGCTGGGCGCGGGGTACGCGGGCACCCGCCCCCATGCCCGGGCGGATGGGAAGGCCATCGTCTACAGCAGCCTTCCCACCGATGAACTGCCGGCCCAGGTCATGCTGGTGGAGAACCTGTCGGGACCTGCGGTCCCCCTCTCCATGGACGGCACGGTCACCGAGCGGGAGGCGGTGTGGTCCCCGGACGGCACCCGCATCGCGTTCCATTCCCGGTCCGAGGACCCCGCCGGGGACATCTTCACGGCCCGGGTGGCGGACAAGGCCCTGCAGGACCCGCGCAACCTCACCCCCCGCCAGCCCGGGGACCCCATGATGTCCGGGGAGGTCACCCCGGCCTGGTCGCCGGACGGCACCCGCATCGCCTTCACCTCCTACCGCGGCGGGACCCCCGCCCTCTGGGTGATGGACGCCGACGGCGGCCAGGTCCGGCAGCTTACGGCCTCCAGCACCCTCCACGGGGACTACTTCCCCACCTGGTCCCCGGACGGCACCCAGATCGCCTTCCAGCGCCTTAACATGGATTTCGCGCGCATAGGCGTCCTCAACGTCGCGGGTGGGCTCCCCCGCTTCCTGGAATTCGAAGGGAGGGCGTACTCACCCGCCTGGTCCCCGGACGGAAAATGGCTCGCCTTCAGCGGCCTCGTGGACGAGGAATACGACATCTACCTCACCGGCCCCGACGGCCCCCCCCTGCGACGGCTCCTGCGGGCCGGGGCGGACCAGGGACCGGCCTGGATCCGGCGCGCCAACTAGGATCCCGGCATGGCCTTTGCTCCGCCAAACCCGAAGGCAGGGTTTGCCCAGGAGTTCCCATGTCCATCAACTCGGTCGGTTCCAGCGATTCCCAGAGCCTCGGCAGCATCATCCTCCAGTCCCTGGCGGCGGCGGGTTCCGGCGGCCAGGGTGCGGCGAACGCCACGGGCTCCCTTTCCGACCTCCTGAACCTGTCCTCCACCTCCCTCAGCCTGGCCAAGGCCCCGGCGGAGGTCACCCAGGCCATGGGCGACCTCTTCGGCGCGCAGAAGGACGTGGCCGGGGACATGACGACCCTCAAAGGCTACTTCAAGGACAACCCCGGCAGCCTCGCCACCCTCCTGGGGGCCCTCCAGGGCGGCACCGGCACCTACGGCTCGTCGGGCCTGACGTCCAGTTCGGCCCTCATGGCGGCCCTGGCCAAGGCGAAGGCGGGGGGCGCCGACACGTCCTCCATCCTCACCGCCCTCATGGGCGCCCGGCACGAGTCGCTCCTCGATTACCTTGGCGGCGAAGCCAGCGCCCAGGACGCCAGCGCGGTGTCCCTGCTGGGGTGACCGCCTCCCATGGCCTCCGCCGCCCGGGGGGACGGCGGAGGGCATGGGCTCAGGCTACTTCGCTTCGGGGTTGCCGTCGGCGTCCAGCACCTTCACCTCGCCGAGCTTGAGGTCCCGCAGTGGCTGCTCCACCTTGGCGCGGTCGCCGACGATGATGTAGGTGCGGCCCTGGGCGGGGATGATCTTGCGGGCGGCCTTCATCAGGTCCTCGGCCTTGAGCTGGTTCACCCGGCCCACGTAGGACTGGAAGTAATCGTCCTTCAGGTTCCAGGTGACGATCTCCCCCATACCGCCCACCAGGGCCCGCACCGTCTCGTACTGGCCGGGCAGGCTCAGGGTGAGGTTGTCCTTGGCCAGGGCCAGCTCGGTCTCGGTGACCGGCACGGCGCCCAGGATGCCCTTCATCTCCTTTTCCAGTTCCGCCACGGACTCGGCGGTCTTGTCGGTCTGCACCGAGGCGCCCGCGTAGAAGGTGCGCACGGCCCGGGTGTCCATGACGCCGGCGAAGGCGCCGTACGTCCAGTGCTTGTCCTCGCGCAGATTCAGGTTGACGCGGGAGGTGAACATGCCGCCCAGCACGGCCTGCATGGCGGCCACGGCGGGTTCGTCCGCCTCGCTGCGGGGAGCGGCGGTGGCCACCAGGTTGATGGCGGACTGGATGGCGCCGGGCTTGTGCACCAGGTACAACGTGGTGGCGGCGGGGTTGGGCGCCGGGGGCACGACGACCTTGGGCGCGGCGCCCTTGGCCCAGGCGCCCAGGTTCTTCTCGAGCCGGGGCAGGAGTTCGGCCATGGTGATGTCCCCGCCCACAAGGAGGGTGGCGCCGCCGGGCTTGAACCAGGCCTGGTGGAAGGCCTTCAGGTCCTCGGACTTCAGGGCGGCCACCCGCGCCTCGGTGCCCGTGGAGGGGTTTCCGTAGGGGTGCCGGGGACCGTAGAGGACCGGGCCCAGGAGCCGGGAACGCAGGCCCTCGGCGCTGTTCTTCTGCTGCGCGATGGCGGCGAGCCTCTCCTTCTTCACGCGCTCCAGCGTGGCCGCGGGGAACACGGGGTTCATCACCACGTCGGACCAAAGGGAGAGCGACGCGTCCAGGTTGGCCTTGAGCGCGCCCAGGAACACGAAGCTCTGGTTGATGGACGCCCCCGCCCCGTAGTTGGCGCCCTGGAGCTCGAACTGCTCGCGGATCTCCTTCACGGTGCGCGTCTTCGTGCCCTCGTCCAGCATGGCCAGGGCCGCCGTCACCGTGCCGGCCCCGCTGGAGAGCTGGGCGTCGGCCGCGGAGCCGCCCTCGAGCATCAGCTCGAACTGCACCACCGGCGCCTCGTGGCGCTCGGCGAGCACGACCTTGAGGCCGTTGGAGAGGGTGGCCCGCTGGAAGGCGGGGAGCTTCAGGGCCGGCACGGCCCCGGGCACGGGGACCTTGGACCGGTCGGCGTCCTTGGCCGCGGCCTTGGGTTCGGCGTAGGGGTGCACTTCCAGGATGAAGGAGCCGTCGCCGAGCCACTTCCGGCCCGCGCCCTGGATCTCCGCGGCGGAGTAGCCCAGCATGCGCGTGGCGGACTTGTGGCGCAGCTCGGGGTCGCCGGTCAGGGTCAGGCCGGAGGCCAGCATGTCGGACTTGCCGCCGAACCCGCCGATGCGCTCCAGGCTCTGGATGTAGCTGGACTGCTGCCGCGCCCGCATCCGGGCCAGTTCGTCGGCGGTGGGGCCTTCGGCCACCAGGCGCGCCAGTTCCTCCTTGGCGATGCGCTCGATCTTCGCCAGGTCGGCCCCGGGCCGGGCCATGACGCGCACGGAGAACTGCCCGCAGATCTCCTGGGCCATCGCGTAGGCGAAGGCGTTGGTGGCCAGCTGCTCCTTCTCCACCAGCCGGCGGTGGAGGCGGGAAGTGCGCCCTCCGCCCAGCACCCCGGCCAGGAGGCTCAGCTGCTCGGCCTCCACATTGCCCAGCTCAGGGGTGTTCCAGACCATGGCCAGCATCCCCTGGGGCACGCGATCCTGCATCACCTGGCGCCGTTCGCCGGTCATGCGGGGAACCCAGACCTTGGGGCGGTCGATGGGCGGGTTGGCCTTGAAGGAGCCGAAGTACAGCTCGGCCTTTTCCTTGGCGGTCTTCAGGTCGATGTCCCCCGCCAGTGCCAGCACCGCGTTGTTGGGTCCGTAATAGGACTGGAACCAGGCCTTCACGTCGTCCAGGCTGGCGGCGTTGAGGTCGTCCATGGAACCGATGACCGTCCAGCTGTAGGGGTGGCCCACGGGATAGGTGCCCTTGGTGAGCGCCTCGTAGGTGCGGCCATAGGGCTGGTTCTCCCCCTGGCGCTTCTCGTTCTGCACCACGCCACGCTGCTCGTCCAGCCGGGCCTTGTCGATGGCCCCCAGCAGGTGGCCCATGCGGTCCGATTCCATCCAGAGCACCGTGTCCAGGGCGCTGGTGGGCACGTTCTGGAAGTAGTTCGTGCGGTCGGAGTTGGTGGTGCCGTTCAGGTCAGTGGCCCCGAGCTTTTCCAGCACCTTGAAGTAGTCGGCGTTCTGGTGCTCGCTGCCGTTGAACATGAGGTGCTCGAACAGGTGGGCGAAGCCGGTCTTGCCGGGCTTCTCGTTCTTCGAGCCCACGTGGTACCAGATGTTCACGGCGACGATGGGGGCCTTGTGATCCTCGTGCACCACCACCCGGAGGCCGTTGGCCAGGGTGAAGGTCTCGTAGGGGATCCGGGGCAGCTGGGGCACCTGCGCCACCAGGGCGCCGGCGGCAAGGAGGACCGGGAACCGGCCCAGGGCGCGAAGAGCGTACGTCATGGCTTCTCCAAGGAGGTTGGATGGGATATTGACGATGTTAGCCGGGCCGGATCCAGATTGCTTCCTCGTTCTACCTGCCGGTGAGCTCCTTGGCCACCCACCCGGCGTCCATGACCTTGACCAGGGCCTCCCGGATGGCCCGGGCGTCCACGGCGATGGAGCGCTTGCTGGTGCCGTCGTACACGTAGTAGCCGGCCTGGGCCTCGATGTTGCTGTCGAAGTTGAGGCCCACCAGCTCGCCCTTGGCGTTCACCACCGGGGAGCCCGAGTTGCCGCCCACGGTGTCGCAGGCGTAGGCGAAGTTGAAGGGGGTGGCCAGGTCCAGCTTGTCCTTGAGGTCCCACCAGCGCCTGGGCAGGGACCAGACGCCGTGCTCGGCCTCGGGGCCCCAGCCGATGGCGCGGTCGAAGAGCCCGTGGAAGGTGGTGAAGGGCTGGATGAGGGTGCCGTTGGCGGCGTAGGTGGCCACGGGTCCGTACGTGAGGCGCAGGGTGAAGGTGGCGTCGGGGTAGATGGCCTTCCCGTAGACCTTGAAGCGCGCCCCGGCGATGCGGCCGCCGTGCTCGTCCAGGACGCTCTGCACCTCCTCCTGCTGCCGGGCCTGGGCGGCGCGCACGATGGGGTCCAGCACCCGCGCGAAGGCCACGAGCGGGTCCTTGCACGCGGCCAGGGCCGGCGCGCCGCCGTCCATGAGCGCCCTGCGGGCGGCGGGATCGGCCAGGGTGGTGCCGTCGACGGCGGCCCGGGCCGCCTCCTCGGGGCTGCGGCCGGCCAGGAGCGCCTTCACGGCGGGGTGGTCCGTACCCAGCTGCCGGAGGGCCTCGCGCAGGCCTTCGGCGATGCGCACCTTCTCCAGGTCCAGGTGCACGGGCGCGGGGTTGAGGAGCTTGTCCCGGGTGGCCTTCAGGGCCCCATCGGTGAATTCAGCCAGGCGCTTGTCCGTGGGCAGCGCGGCCTCCGCCGGCATGCGGACCAGGGTGAGGGCCTTGAGGAGGAAGTCGGAGCCCAGCACGTCCCGCACCGCCAGCAGGGACGTCTCGCCGAGCAGCTCCTTCTGGCGCTTCACCGCCTGGGCGATGCGGTCCCAGCTCTGGGCCACGGAGGCCTTCAGCGCGGGGTCCCGCTCCACCTGGGCCTTGAGTTCCAGCTCGGCCTTTTCCACCTTCTCGAGGTTGCCGGGCTTGCGCAGGCCCATCAGCATGCCTTCCATGCGCTTGACGCCGTTGTCGATGCCGTAGATGGCGTCGGCGGTGATGCGCCGGGGCTCGTCGCCCGTGGCGGCGAAGGCCGCCAGCGCGGCGCGCCGGCGCAGCTGAGCGGCGATGCGGGCCGGGATGGAGATGTCCCGGGCGTAGCTCATCTGGGCGAAGGTCTCCTGGCGGTACGTGGTGCCCGGGTGGCCCGACACCAGCGTGAGGTCGCCGTTCTTCAGGGGCGTGGACGCCCAGGGCAGGAAGGCCTCGGGGTGGTAGGGCGCGCCGTTCTCGTACACCCTGAAGAGGGCGAAGTCCAGGTTGTGCCGCGGGAAGGTGTAGTTGTCCGGGTCCCCGCCGAAGGAGGCCAGCTGCAGCTCGGGGGCCGCCACCAGGCGCACGTCGGTGAACTTCCGGTAGCCGTAGAGCCAGTGCTCCCCGCCGTGGTAGAGGTTCACGGCCTGCCAGGTCAGCCCGGTCCGGGCCTCCTCGGCCTTGACCAGGGCGGAGATGGCGTTGCGCCGGGCCTTGAGGGCCTCGGCCTCAGGCAGGCCCTTGGCGGCCTCCCGCACCCGGGCCGTCACGTCCTGGGTGGCGACGAGCATCATCAGCTCCAGGCCGGGGACCTTCAGCTCATGGGCGCGGTCGGCCGCGGTGAAGCCGCCCCGGATGAAGTCCTTTTCGGCGGTGGCCACCTGCTGGATGGAGCTGCGGCCCACGTGGTGGTTGGTGATCACCAGGCCGTCGACGCTCACGAAGGCGCCGGTGCCCCCGGGAAAGCGCACCGTGGACAGCTGGAGGCGCTTGAGCCAGGCGGCGTCCGGGGCGAACCCGTAGGCGGCCTTCATGCGGGCGGCGGGCACGTTGTCGAAGGTCCACATGCCCTCGTCGGAACGCAGGGCCGGAGCGGCCAGCAGCACGGCAAGGGCGGTGAGGGCGGAGGAACGCAGGCGCATGGGGACTCCAGGTGGGGGATATACCTCGCAATATGCTACACGAAAAGCCCCGCCGGGAGTGGCGGGGCTCCACCATCCTTCCGGCGGGAAGCCTACTCGAGGTCCCCGGCCGCCCTGCGGTGCTTCATGGCCCCCAGGAGCAGGGCCAGGCCGAGGAGGATGCCCCCGCAGACGATGAAGCTGTCGGCGAGGTTGAAGGTCCAGTAGTGCCAACCCCAGAACTCGAAGTCCAGGAAGTCCACCACGGCGCCGTGGCGCAGACGGTCCAGGCCGTTGCCCAGGGCGCCCCCCAGGATGAGGCCCAGGGCCACGCGCTGGATGGTGGGGGTCGTCTCCCGCAGGAACTCCCAGCCGAAGTAGGCCACGGCGGCGATGCCGGAGACGATGAAGACCGCGGTGCGCACCCGGGGCGGAGCCCCGCCCAGGGTGCCGAAGATGGCGCCGGGGTTGTAGCCCAGGGTCAGGCTGAAGAAGCCGGGGATGACCACGTGGGTGCCCCGCTGGGCCAGCAGGCCCACGATCCAGGCCTTGGAGGCGAAGTCCACGGCCAGGGCCGCGGCGGGAAGGAGGAGCCAGGGCAGGCGGCGGATCATGCCTGGTTCCGCACCACGTCCCAGCACCGGGGACACAGGTCGGCGTCCTCGCCCTGGCCCGCGCCGCCCTTGTGGTTCCAGCAGCGGGGGCACTTCACGCCCGCATGGGCGGCCACGGCCACGTCCAGGGCCGGGGCGGCCTGCAGCTCGAGGCCGCTGACCACCAGCAGGTCCTGGGGATCCTCGCCCAGGCGCCCCAGGAGGGCCAGGTCGGCGTCCGGGAGCAGCAGGGTGACCTGGGCGTCCAGGCTGGTGCCGATGGTCTTGGCGGCCCGGTGGGGCTCCATGGCGGCCTGGACGGCCTGGCGGATCTCCCAGAAGCGGTTCCATTCGGCGGAGGCCGGGTGGGGGGCGCCCACGGGGAAGCGCTGCTCGAAGACGGAGTCCGCGGTGCCGGGGATGTTCTCCCACACCTCGTCGGCCGTGAAGGTGAGGATGGGCGCCAGGAGGGCCGAGAGGCCCTGGGCGAGCTTCCAGCACAGGGTGCGGCAGCTCCGGCGCCGGGCCGAGCCCGGCTCGTCGCAGTAGAGGCGGTCCTTGATGATCTCGAAGTACTGCCCGGAAAGCTCCAGCTGGCAGAAGGAGTGCAGGGCCTGGGCGGCCTCCATGAACTGGAAGTTCCGGTAGGCCACGGTGACCTGGTTGGCCATGTCGCCGAAGGCCCCCCACACCCACGCGTCCAGGGGCGAGAACTCGGCCTCGGGCACCACGTCGGTGGCGGGGTCGAAGTCGGCCAGGGCGCCCAGGAGGAAGCGCAGGGTGTTGCGGATCTTCCGGTAGGCGTCCGCGGAACGCTCCAGGATCTCCTTGGAGATGCGCACGTCCTCGTTGTAGTCCACGGAGGCCGTCCACCACCGGAGGATGTCGGCGCCCAGGGTCTTCATGATCTCCTCGGGGGTGACCACGTTGCCCAGGCTCTTGCTCATCTTCTGGCCCTTGCCGTCCAGCACGAAGCCGTGGGTGACGACGGTGTCGTAGGGCTTGTCCCCGGTGGCCGCGAGGTTGAACAGCAGCGACGAGTGGAACCACCCGCGGTGCTGGTCGGAGCCCTCCAGGTAGATGAACTTGCCGTAGTCCGCGCGGCTCAGCTCGGGATGGGTGTCGCACACCACGGCGGCGCTGACGCCCGAGTCGATCCACACGTCCAGGATGTCGGTCTCCTTGGCGAAGGCGTCTGCCCCGCACTTGGCGCACACCGCGCCGGCGGGCTTGAGCTGCTCCAGGGGGAGCTCGGCCCAGGCCTCCACGCCGCCGGCCTCGATGGCGGCGGCGGCCTTGGCGAAGATGTCGGCGGTGGCCAGGGGCTCGCCGCACTCGGTGCAGCGCAGCACCGTGAGGGGCGTGCCCCAGGCGCGCTGCCGGGAGATGCACCAGTCCGGGCGGCCCGCGATCATGGCGTGGATGCGGTTGCGGCCCTGGGCCGGGACCCAGCGTGTGCTGTCCACGCCGCCCAGGCCCAGCTCCCGCAGGCTCCTGCCCTTGCCGTTGAGCTCGTCGTCCATGGTGATGAACCACTGCTCCGTGGCCCGGAAGAAGATGGGCGTCTTGGTGCGCCAGCAGTGCGGGTAGCTGTGGGTGAGCATCTCGTCGTGGAGCAGGGCCCCGGAGGCCCGCAGGCGCTCCACCACCAGGACGTTGGTGTCGAAGATGTTCTTGCCTTCCAGCTCGGGGTCGTTCACGTCGGCCGTGAAGCGCCCGTCGGGACCCACCAGCTGCAGGAGGCCCAGGTGGTGGGCGAGGTTGAAGTCATCCACGCCGTGGTCGGGCGCGGTGTGCACCAGGCCCGTGCCGGTGTCGGCGGTGACGTAGTCGGCCAGGAGCACCGGGCTCTCCCGGTCCAGCCAGGCGTGGCGGGCCTTGAGGCTCTGGAAGGCCTTGCCCTTGCGGATCTCCTTCACGTGGAAGGGCACGCCCAGGCGCCGCTGGAAGTCCTCCTGCAGGGCCACGGCCACCAGGTAGTGCCTGTCACCGGCCTGCACCACCGCGTATTCCATGTCGGGGTGCATGGCGATGGCGAGGTTGCTGGGCAGGGTCCAGGGGGTGGTGGTCCAGATGGGAAGATAGAGCGGCGTGGGCAGGTGCATGCGCACCGCCTCGGACTCGGGCACCGGGAAGGCCACGGTGATCGCGGGGCTGGTCCTGTCGGCGTACTCCACCTCGGCCTCGGCCAGGGCGGTGCGGGCGCCGTAGCTCCAGTGCACGACCTTGAGCTTGCGGGTGACGGCGCCGCACTCGAAGAGCCGGGCCAGGAGCCTGACCACGTCGGCCTCGTAGCGGGGCTGCATGGTGACGTAGGGATCCTCCCAGGCGCCCAGGACGCCCAGGCGCTGGAAACCGGCCCGCTGCGAGTCGATCCACTTCTGGGCGTAGGCCCGGCACCGGGCCAGGAAGTCGCTGCGGCTCATCTCGCGGCGCTTGGGGCCCAGGTCGCGCTCCACGGCGTGTTCGATGGGGAGGCCGTGGCAGTCCCAGCCGGGGATGTACGGCGACTCGTACCCGTCCAGCCAGAGCGACTTGACCACCATGTCCTTCAGGATCTTGTTCAGGGCGTGGCCGATGTGGATGGCCCCGTTGGCGTACGGGGGGCCGTCATGGAGGATCCTGCGTCCGCTGCCCAGGCCCGCGGCGTTGTCGGCCTTCTTGCGGGCCTCGACCCGGGCGTAGAGGCCTTCGGCCTTCCACCGGTCGAGGCGCTTGGGCTCCCGCTGGGGCAGGTCGGCCTTCATGGGGAAATCGGTGCGGGGGAGAAAGACGGTGTACCGTTTCCGGGTCGGGTCGGCCATGGCGCCCTCGTGCGCTGGGGGGATCCGCACAAGGACCCCCGGGGTTGATCCTCCAGTTAACCAAGGATCCCCGGTTCAGTCCAGCCGGTAGTGGCAGCCCCGGGATTCGGGATTCTGCAGCGCGGCCTTGAAGATGAGCCGGGCGCAGATGATGCCGTTGCGCAATTCCAGGAGGCTGCGGGACAGCGGCGCGGCGCGGTAGAAGGCCTCGAGGCGGTGGTAGAGGTAGCCCATGTCGCCCCGGCCCCGGAGGAGGCGGTCCTTGGTGCGCACGATGCCCGCGTAGTTCCAGAGGGTGGTGCGGATGCTGGTCCAGTCCTGCTCCAGGAGGAGCGGATCGGGCTCCGGCCCGGGGGGCACGGGCTTCCACGGCTCCAGGGAGTCCGGATCCGGCAGCGCGATGCCGCGGCTTTCCACCGCGCAGGTCTCGCCGGCGCGGTAGCCCCACACCAGGCCTTCCAGCAGCGAGGAGGAGGCGAGCCGGTTGGCCCCGTGAACCCCGGTGCAGGACACCTCGCCCACGGCGAAGAGCCCCGGCAGGCTGGCGCGTCCGTCCAGGTCCACGGCCACGCCGCCACAGAAGTAGTGGGCCGCGGGCACGACGGGGATGGGCTGGGTCTGGGGCTCCAGGCCGGCCTTGCGGCACGCGGCCAGCACGGTGGGGAACCGCGCCTCCAGGTCCAGCTTCCCCTTGAGGGGCTCAAGATCCAGGTAGGCGCAGGGCTCCCCGTTGGCGGCCATCTCCTGGAAGATCGCCCGGCTCACCACGTCCCGGGGGGCCAGTTCCAGGCGCTCGGGAGCGTACTTGCCCATGAAGCGCTCACCCCTGCCGTTCACCAGGTGGGCGCCCTCGCCGCGCAGGGCCTCGGTGAGAAGCGTCCGGGGCCGGCCGGGGACGTAGAGGGTGGTGGGATGGAACTGGACGTACTCGCAGTTCACGATCCGGGCGGAGGCCCGGTACGCCGCGGCCAGGCCGTCCCCGGTCGAGGAGGGCGGATTGCTGGTGTGCAGGTAGAGGTAGCCCAGGCCGCCCGTGGCCAGGATGGTGCGTTTGGCCAGGCACATGCGCACCTGCCCGTCGGGGGTCAGGCCGTAGGCGCCCCACACCTGGATAGGATCGTAGACGCGCCGGGGATCGCGGCTGTGGTGGGGAACCGTCAGGAGGTCCACCAGGGAGTGGCTCTCGAAGATCCGGATCCGCGGATTGGCGCGCACCTTGGCGGTGAGGGCCTCCTGGATGGCGCGTCCCGTGGCGTCCTTCACGTGCCAGATGCGCCTGGCGCTGTGGGCGGCCTCGGCGGTGGGCTCGGGCTCCTGGGCGCCGGTGTGGTCGAAGTCGACCCCCACCTGCTTCCAGAGGAACTCCCGGCAGAGGATGGGGCCCTGTTCGGCGAGGAGGGCGACGGCCTCGGGCTTGCAGAGCCCGGCCCCGGCGGTGTCCACGTCCGCGGCCAGGAGCTCCGGCGAGTCGTGGGCGTCGGGCGGGGGCAGGCCGATGATGCCCCCCTGGGCATAGGCGGTGTTGGATTCCCCAAGGGTGTCCTTGGCCACCACCACCACGTCGGCGCCCATCTCAGCGGCGCGCAGCGCCGCCGTGCATCCCGCGATGCCGCCGCCGAGAACGAGTACGTCGCAGGTGATCACGTCAGCTCCCATTCGGGCCGGTCGAGGCTCCAGAGGCGTTCCCAGGGGGGGTCCTCGGCACGCAACCCGTATTCGTCGTCAAGGGCCTCAAGGCGTTCCCGGACCCGGTCCAGGGCCGGACCGTAGCCCACGGTGCCCCAGGGGGTGGCCAGCCCGCGGCCTTCGCCGAGGGCCTCCACGGCGTCCTCGAAGAGCCCCGCCATGCCGGGGGCGTTCTGCACCTGGTGGTGGTGGAACCCGCCCGCCATGAGGATGAGCCCCTGCAGCCCCATCTTGAGGGGGCCTTCGGCCTCCAGCCAGAGGGGCTCCAGGGCGTCGTGGCACTCGTGGAAGAGCGCCGCGTTGAAAAGGGAGACGCCCGCGGCCAGGCGGTAGGTCCCGCCCTCGGGCAGGCCCAGCAGGGCCAGGAGGGTCACGCCGCTGCGCAGGCTCACCAGCGACGAGAGCGGATCCCAGATGCGGTGGGGGACCCACCCGCCGGGTCCCCGGTCGGCGGTGTCGGGAAACCTCGCCAGGGCGTCCTCCCAGGCCAGCTCGGGGTCGGCCTGGGGGAGCATGGCGCGGGCCCTCGCCAGCAGCTCGGCCTCGGGCAGGCCTTCGGGGAACTCCTCCCGCACCCGGGGGGCCCCCAGGATGGTGGGCCAGGCCAGGAGCGCCCGGTCACCGGGATCGTCCAGGGCCGCCTCCAGGCGGGAGCGCAGGAAGGTCAGCACCGGCCTGGGCAGCCCGGGCTGCCGCTGCCAGAAGACGGGGGTTCGGGGACCGCAGGCCATCAGGTGAAGTTGCGTTCGGAGACGCCGATGAACTCGAGGGCGAAGTCATCGAGCTCGGTCTGCCAGTGCTTGAGCTGGCCCTGGAAGAAGTTGTAGGCCATCAGGGCCGGGATGGCGGCCACCAGGCCCAGGGCCGTGGCCACCAGGGCCTCCGAGATGCCCGGGGCCACCGTGGCGAGGCTGGCGTTGCCCGCCGTGCCGATGCCGTGGAAGGCGTCGATGATGCCCCACACCGTCCCGAACAGGCCCACGAAGGGGCTCACGGCGGCGATGGTGGCCAGGATGCCCAGGTAGTTCTCCATGCGCCCCATCTCCACGACCGAGGCGCGCTGGAGGCAGCGTTCCACGGCCTCCATGCTCTTGATCTGGGGCTTCTGGCCGGCGGGGCCCGGGGCGGGGCGCAGCTGGTAGTTGACCTCCGAGAAGCCGGCGGTGAAGAGCCCGACGAGGGGGCTCATGGTGAAATCCGACGCACGGCCCTTGAGCTCGCCCCAGTTCGTCGTCTTGCGGAAGACGGCGCGGAACTGCTCGGTGACGCCCTTGCTGCGGCTGAGCAGGATCGCCTTCTGCACGATGATCACCCAGCTCACGATGGAGAAAGCCCCGAGGATCAGCAGCACCACCCGGGCCACGGTGCCCGCGTGGAGCACCACTTCCCAGAGGTTGACGCCCTGCCCTGCCATGAGGCCCATGTGGATCATGATCACTCCTTCACGGGTGATTCTACCAAGGCTCGCCCTCGGGGAGTGCAACGGATACACTTGCAGTGGCGCGCACCCGCGCGGGACCGTCATAAACGAGAGGTAGAAGATGGAAGTTCTGGTCATCGGCACTGGATATGTGGGCCTCGTGGCCGCGGCGGGCTTCGCCGAGGCCGGGCACCGCGTACTGGGCATCGACACCGACGAAGCGAAGATCGCGAAGATCCGCCAGGGCATCTCGCCCATCTACGAGCCGGGCCTGGACGAACTCCTGGCCAGGCACCAGGCCTCCGGGGCCCTCAAATTCGGCCTGGACCTCAAGGAGGGGATCGCCACCGCCGACGCGGCGTTCATCTGCGTGGGCACCCCCCAGGGCGAGGACGGAAGCGCCGACCTGCAGTACGTCCTCGCCGTGGGCTCCGCCATCGGAACCGCCATGGCCGCGCGGCCCAAGGACGCCCGGCCCCTGGTGGTGGTGGACAAGAGCACCGTTCCGGTGGGCACCGCCGCCCGGGTGCACGCGGCCATCGCCGCCCGCACCGACCGGGCCTTCGAGGTGGTGTCCAACCCCGAGTTCCTGCGGGAGGGCTGCGCCATCGACGATTTCGTGCGCCCCGACCGGGTCGTGGTGGGCTGCAGGACGGACCACGCCGCCGAGGTCATGAAGGGGCTCTACGGGCCGTTCCTCGAGGCCAGCGGCGGCCAGTGGCTCAGGATGGACCCGCCCAGCGCCGAGCTCACCAAGTACGCCGCCAACGCCATGCTCGCCCTGCGCATCAGTTTCATCAACGAGATCGCCGGCCTTTGCGAGAAGGTGGGCGCCAACGTGGACTACGTCAGGCAGGGCATCGGCAGCGACCACCGCATCGGCAAGCACTTCCTCAACCCCGGCCCCGGATTCGGCGGCAGCTGCTTCCCCAAGGACCTCCAGGCCCTGCTCAAGGTGGGCCGCGAGAACGCGCATCCCCTGCGCGCCCTGGAAGCCACGGTGGAGGCCAACCGCCACCAGAAGCAGGTGCTGGCCATGAAGGTCCGCGCCCACTACGGGTGCGCCTCGGGCAGCCCCGCGCCCCTGGCGGGCCGGAAATTCGCCCTGTGGGGACTGGCCTTCAAGGCCCACACCGACGACATCCGGGAGGCCATGTCCATGGAGCTCATCGACAGCCTGACCTCCCTGGGGGCAAGGGTGGTCGTGCACGACTTCGAGGCCATGCCCAACGTCAAGGCCAAGCTGGGCGACCGGGTGGACTACGCCCAGGACCCCCTGGAGGCCTGCGCCGGCGCCGACGCCCTGCTCATCGCCACGGAATGGCCCCAGTACGCCGCGGCGGACCTGGCGAAGGTGGCCGGGCTCCTCAAGGCGAAGGTGATGTTCGACGGCCGCAACCTCTTCACCCCGGAGGCCATGGCGGCCGCCGGCTGGACCTACCATTCCATCGGCCGGGTATCTAGCTACCCGGTTTAAGCTTACCGCTGGCACTGGATTTCGTGCCAATCTGGAACCAGCCCCGGGTTCGCCCCGGGCCGTGAAACGACTGACGCGTTCAAGGAGAAGAAGGCATGGGTAATCTCGGTTTGACTGAAATGCTGCTGATCGGCATCCTGCTGCTGATCTTCTTCGGACCCTCCAAGCTCCCGGAACTCGGGAAGGCGCTGGGCAAGGGCATCCAGGAATTCAAGAAGGCCAGCCGCGAGATCACCGACTCGGTCAAGGACGACGTCAACAGCAACACGTCCGAGAAGAAATAGGGCGGGGTGCCCGACCTCGCCTCCATGACGACCATCGACACGCCACCCAATCAGATGTCCTTCTGGGAGCACCTGCATGAACTGCGGGTGCGGCTCATCCGCAGCATCCTCATCGTTGCGGGGGCCTTCGCGCTCACGTACTTCTTCCGGTTCCAGCTCATGGCCTGGGCCCAGCGGCCCTTCATGGCGACGTACAAGAAGCACGCCGTGGCCCAGGCCCTCGCGGCCCACCAGCCGATCCCCACGGTCTTCGACCCCTTCGCCTACACGAGCCTCACCGAGCCCTTCTTCTCGCTCATGCGGCTTTCCATCTGGGCCGCCATCTTCGTGGCCGCGCCCTTCCTCTTCGGACAGCTCTGGGGCTTCATCAAGCCCGGGCTCTACAGCCGCGAGCGGCGCTTCGCGATCCCCTTCGTGCTGGCGACCACGGGCTGCTTCCTGGGCGGGGCCGCCTTCGCCTACTGGAACGCCTTCGCCTTCCTGGGCGACATCCTGTTCAAGGAGGCCATGCAGGCCGGGCTGCGCACCAACCTCCACCTGGAGGACTACCTGGACCTCTTCATCTACACGGTGGTGGGCACCGGCCTCATGTTCGAACTGCCGGTCCTGGTGTTCTTCCTGGCCCGCTTCCGCCTGATCACCGCCACCTGGCTGCTCAAGTACTGGCGCCACGCCACGGTGGCCATCTTCACCGCCAGCGCGTTCCTGACCCCCGGCGACGTCATCGTCACGACGATCTTCTTCGGCGTCGTGCTGGAGGCCCTCTACTTCGCTTCCGTGCTGGTGGCGTGGGCCGCACGGCCCCGCAAGCCCAGGCTCATGGACGTGGAGCCCCTGGAACCGGAGTAGGAAGCCGGCACCCGGAACGGCAGGCTGCCGGACCCAACGCCCCCCTTTAGGGGTGGGCGTTGGGTCCGGCAGCCTACTGCGCTTCCGTCACCCGGTCCTGGGGCGTGGGGACCAGGGGGTTGGGCTGCCGGGAGAAATCCGGAATGACCAGGTGGGGGTCCAGGGTGACGCCCAGGGATTCCGCGAGGTTCCGTCCGCCGTCGCCGGGGGAGGCCATGCGGAAGGCCCACACCTGCCGGGTCATGGTGGCGGGGTCGGTGGAGACCTGCACGTCGGCGCGCTGGAGGCTGGCGAGGCCCTGGTTGGCCGAGGCCCTGGAATGGGGCACGTAGAAGGCCAGGGGGAAGCCCAGGAAGAGCGCCACGGCGGGCCAGAAGATCCAGGAGGGGCCCTGGGGGGGGGCGGCCTCCCTGCCCATCATGGCGGGGGGCAGGACCCAGACCGAGGGCTTGCGCACCTCGGCTTCGGTGGAGACCTCCAGGACGCCGGCCTCAAGGAGTTCGGCGATGAGCTTGCAGGTGTCGAGTTCGTCGTAGCGGCTGATCTGGAGCACGTTCTGGATGCTGGTGGAGCTGGAGAAGTAGGTCAGGACCGTCTCCTGCTCGTGGGAGAGGCCCGAGCCCTCCACGTTCATGGAGCCGCCGTCCAGCACCGTCGAGAGGTCCTTGTCGATGTCCAGGTTCAGCGCCGCGCCGTAGGGCGTCTTGCGCAGCGGAAGGCCGTTGTCGGGGAGGCGCCGCTGGACTTCGGGCCACTCGTCCATGATCCGCGCGGCCTCCATGAGGACCGTGTCCACGGGGATGGCCGGGAAGTTCTCCCGGTCCAGTTCCTGGGGCAGGATGGAGTCGAAGCGGTAGTCCCCCTCCACCCACCGGAAGGTGCGGTAGATGATCGACATGGCCTGGTTGAACAGTGCGTCCTGGAGATCCTGGGGGGACACCCGTCCGGATTCCAGGAGCAGGGTTCCCATGCGCTTGAGGGTCTGGCGCTGGCGGTGGATCATGGCCATGAGCTCTTCGCCCGAAAGCCTGCCCAGGCGCACCAGCATGGCGCCGACGCGGTCCTCCATGCGCACCTGGTTCGAATCGCAACCCACGATCTCGCCCTGGTCGAAGAAGATCTTGACGAATTCCTGGGCGCGGGAGAGCACGAGGGTTCCGCTCTTGCCCTGGGTCTTGATCATGTTGAACAGGGAAAAGAGATCGAAATCGCGGAGGGAGCCTTCCAGAGCCATTCGCCTATCCCCTTCTCGGCAGGAGCTTCAACCAGGAGCGAAGAAACAGCACCGCCAGCAGCATAAGCCCGAGGGGCATCCAGATGGAAGCCGGATCCGGCAGCACCTCGCCGGAGTAGCGCACGGAGCGGCCCGTGGCCAGCACGATCCCCAGCGCGAAGCAGAAGAAGGAATACTCCACCAGGCCTTCCTGAGTCTCCCCGATGAGCACCAGGTCGGCCCCGGGCAGCACCACGATGAGGCACCGGTGGAGCCAGCGCTGGGCGGACTGGAAGGACCCGACCTCCTCCACCTTCTTCTTCCGGCTCTCCCCGTGGAGGCCGTCCTTGAGCACGAAGAGGTGGTGGCACTTGGAGCACACGAAGGCGTCGGGGCTGTCGGTGGTGTGGAAGGGATCTCCACAGCGGGTGCATTGGGACGGGTGCGCCTCGCTGATGCTCTTCTTCAGCCGGAAGTAGAAGGCCACCGCCGCGGCCAGCGGCAGGATGAAATTGAAGGCGAGGAGGATGTTCTTGGCGCGGCCGGGGCCGTGGTCGGCGGGGGCTGCCTGGGCCCGGGCCAGCGCGGCCACCCGTTCGGGGTTGTCCGGGAGGGGCAGCGCGAAGGTGCGCTGGTCGTTCCGCGCCTGGTTGGCGGCGAGGATCCGGTTGAAGGTTTCCGGCGCGACCCGCCTGGCGTCCTCCTGCTTGGCGAAGCCCAGGGGGCCGTCCATCTGGCGGAAGGCCACCACGCTCTGGTTGAGCAGGATCTCGCCCCGCTCGGGGCCGAGGAGGGCGGCCTCGTCGAAGCAGGTCTGGGCCCCGGCGAGGTCGCCGAGCTGGTACCGGGCCACGCCCAGGTTGTTGAGCACCTCGGCGCGGTCGGGGTGGTTCCCGCGCAGGGACTCGAAGGTTCCGAGGGCCTTGGTCCACTCCTGGAACTCGAGCTGGCGCCAGCCCTCCAGGAAGGTGCGGTCACCCTGGGGCAGCGCGGCCAGGGAGCGTTCCATCCCCGCGAACGGCTGCGGGCGCATCTGGAGGGTCACGATGCTCGGGCTGGGCCTCACGGCGGCCATGGGCTCCAGGAGGGAGAGCGCCGGATGCACCAGCTGCAGGAGGAGGATGAAAAGGGTCGCCCGGATCTCCAGGGGCAGGAGGAAGGGGGCCAGGAGCCAGAGCCAGACCATGGCCACGATGCCGGGGTCCAGGCCGAAGACCACCGGCAGGGTGATCAGGAAGGCCCCCAGCAGGGCCATCACATGGGGGTTCATGGCGCCGCGGCGCAGGGGTTCCTCCCATATGTTGCGGAACACCCGGCGGTAGCGGATGCCGAGGGTCAGCGCGAACCCCCATAGGAGCAGGGTGGCCATGAGGCGGAGCCAGGCCATGTGCTGGACGGTCCACAGCCACCGGTGATAGGGGTTGGCGAGCCGGAGGCGGGTGAGTTCGAGCACGTCGGCGATGCTCCACAGGTAGCCCTGGGGCCCCTGCTGGCGCATGAGGATCACGCGGGTGCCCAGCAGCGTCGGGTACCGGGGCGCCCAGCGCTCCACGGTGTCGATCACCTTCAGGCCAAGGGCCGGTTCGCCCTGGGCGCCCAGGTCCCTGGCGAAGATGGCCATGGCCTCCACCAGGGGCACCACGTCCAGGGTGCCGTAGGTCCTGCGCAGCAATTCCACGTCCTGCACCGCGGCCTGGATGGCGGCGGGATCGCCGGAGCGGAAGGCCGGCTTCAGGCGTTCGGCGCAGTGGCTCAGGGCCACGGCCGGCAGCAGGTCCTGGTGGGTGCGGGACGCGGAATCGGGCTGCGCCGCGCCCAGACTCCCGGCAAGCGCCAGGAGGATCGCCCCAAGCAGAAGCCTAAACTTCATTTTTGAAGTATTTATCACTGCATGGACGAATCTGGCGGTCACGGATTCCAACGCGGGGATGGACGACCGTGTAACCGTTGCAATCATGGTCACTCCGTGGGTTGAAGGCAGCGTATCACAGTTCACCTCCGCGCCACTTCTCAAACCCTTGCATAAATGGGACCATGGAGCTATTCGGAGGCACTATGCGAAACATCATCACGGCCATCATGATCCCTGCGGTCTGCATGACGCTGGCGGCCCAGAGCACCGGCCGGATCGGCGGCAAGGTCACCAACAAGGAAGGCAAGCCCGTGGCCGGGGCCGTCATCACCATGAGCCGGTCGGACATCAACTGGACCAAGGAGATCAAGGCCGACGAAAAGGGCAGCTACCTCCAGGTGGGCCTCGAGCCCAAGGACTTCGCCATCTCCGTCACCGCCCCCGGCTACCAGACCTACAAGCAGAACGTGAAGGTCAAGCTGGCCGACATCACGACGGTCAACGTCGTCATGCTCACCCCGCAGCAGGCCTCCGAAGAGGCCCTCAAGGCCAACCTCGCCAACCTGCCCCCGGGCGAGGGCAAGGCCATGACCGCCTCCGCCTCCTTCAACGCCGCCGTGGAATTCTACAACGCCCAGAAGTTCGCCGAGGCCCTGCCCCTGATCACCTCGGCCCACGCCGACTTCACCGAGGCCCTGGCCACCCTCAAGGAGGGCGAATCCCGCGCCGGCATCGAGAAGAACATGCCCACCGTGGAGCGGGTGCTGGGCATCACCCTCTTCGAGGCCGGCAAGGCCGATCCCGCCAACAAGGAACAGATGCTGAAGGCCGAGCCCTACCTGGTGGGCGCCTTCAAGCGCACCCCCAAGGACCAGCGCGTGCTGGTGGCCCTGCTGGAGATCGCCAAGGCCAAGAACGACGCCGAGGGCATCAAGACCTACCAGGCCGCCATCGACGTCGCCATGGGCCCCCGCCCCGAACTGGCCTACAACGACGGCGTGGCCGCCTTCAACGCCGGCAAGTTCAAGGAAGCCAAGGTCTTCGTCACCAAGGCCATCTCCGTGAACCCCAAGTTCGAGGACAGCTACTGGCTCCTGGGCGTGGTGGAGTTCAGCCTGGAGAACCCCAAAGCCGCCAAGGAAGCCTTCAAGAAGTACATGGAAATCGCCCCCAAGGGCAAGAAGTCCGGCGAGGTCAAGGAATTCCTCAAGGAACTCAAGTAGCTTCCACCCCCGGCCCCGGCCTTCCCTTCGGGGAACCGGGGCCGTTCCCTACCTGAGCGGGACCTTCAGGGTGAGGGAGGTGCCGTCGCCCAGGTTGACCAGGTCCACCTCGCCTTCGTAGGCCGCCATGAGCTGCCTGCACGCGGCCAGGCCCTCCCCGGGGCTCCGCACGCCCATCACCACCTGCTGGTGCAGGCCGGAAAAGGGTTCGAAGGCCGTGTCCAGTTCCACGGGCGGGATGGCCCCGCCCTCGTCGGTGACCTGGAGGAGGAAGGCCTCCTCCGTGCGGGTGGACCGGATGACCAGCACGGGCGAGGGCGTGGGCCCGCCCAGGGCGTGGTGCACCACATTGAGCAGGGTCGTGGCGAAGTCCCCGTACACCCCGTAGATGAGAGGCACCCGGGCCTTGAGCTCCTGGGAGACCGCCACCTCAGGGGGAATGACGCCCTCGGCCTGGAGCAGTTCCAGCTCCTGCTGGATGAGGTCGTGGAGGTCCAGCCATTCCGGTTTGCTGGGCGTCTCCCGGCCCACCCGCCGCAACAGGGCCTTGAGGAGCCCGTCGATCTTCGAGACGGCCTCGCGGATCTCCGCCAGGGCCCTGGGGTGGGCCTCGGGCAGCCCGTTGCCGTCCGGTGCCGGCATGTGGTCCAGCACCTGGCTCTGCTGGTGGAGGCTCTGCACGGGGGCCTCCAGGCGCTGGGCGATCTTGGTGAACAGGTCGCCCAGGAGCGCCTGGCGGTCCCGGCGGTTCAGATCCGCCCGGGCGTTCTGGAGGTCCTGGTAGGCGCCCTCGATGCGCTCGTAGCTCGAAGCCAGCGCCCGGGTGCTGTTGTTGAGGTCCTCGATGAGCTCGGCGTTCTCCAGGCTGACCAGGGCGATGCTGGCGTGGAGGGTGGCCATCTCCAGTTCCTGGGCCAGGAAGGGCCGTTCCGCGGGGCGGCTGAGGATCCAGAAGCCGGCGATCTCCTGGCCCTCCTGGTGGGTGCGAAGGACCACCACGGCAACGTTGCCCATGGGCGGCCAGAGGCCCAGGTCCAGCCCCTCCTCCCAGAGGCGGCTGCTCCGGAGGGCCTCCCCGTGGAGGACACCCTGGGCGCCCATGGCCCAGGCCCGGGTCACGAAGCTGTGGCCCAGGGGCAGGACCGGCATGGCGTCGAAGGAGGCCCCGTTCCAGCGCAGGCCGTCGTAGTAGCTTCCGCTGCCATGGATGCGGTAGGCGGCGAGCCCGGTGGCGCCCACCTCCAGCCGCACCTCCGAAAGGATGCGCATGAGGAGCGTCCTGGGGTCGTGCTCGGTGAGGATCTCCCGGCTCAGGGCCAGGAGCCGTGCCAGGCTGGCGCTGCGCTGCTCCAGGGCGGCCTGGGCCTCGGTGAGCTTGCGGTTGGCCTCGCGGGCCTCCTTGAGCTGGAGCTCCAGGTGCTCGAGCATCTGGACGTTGAACTGGCGGAGGGCCGGAGCCTCCAGGGCCTTTTCCAGCTCCTCCCGGCGGCCCTGGAGGAAGGCCCCCACCTGGTCCACGAAGGTGAAGGGGTCCAGGGGCTTGGGGATGAAGCCGTCGCAGCCGGCCACCAGGGCCGTGTCGCGCTCGGACTTCTGGGTCTTGGCGGTCAGGGCCACCAGGGGCGTGGCCTTGAGCTCGGGGTCGTGCTTGAACTTGGTGGCCACCTCGAAGCCCGAAAGGCCCGGAAGGTTGATGTCCAGGAGCACCAGGGCCGGCTTGAGCTGGAGCGCCATCTCGTAGCCCTTGATGCCCTCCTCCGCCCAGTGCATGTCGTAGCCGGCCTGGGACAGGAGGCGCTGCACGAGCCTCCAGTTCACGAAATTGTCCTCGATGCAGAGGATCTTCGGAGCGGTCATGGCTGTGCCTCCGGCAGGAGGGGGAGGTCCACCGTGAAGGTGCTCCCCCTGCCCTTCTCGCTTTCAACGGTGATCCTTCCGTCCATGGCCATCGCCAGGCGCTGGGAGATGGCCAGGCCCAGGCCCGTGCCGCCGAAGCGGCGCGTGATGCTGCCGTCGACCTGCTGGAACGGTTTGAAGAGCCTCTGCATCTCGTCCTCGCTCATGCCGATGCCGGTGTCCCGGACGGCGATGCGCAGGCGGTCCCCGGCGCGCTCCATGCGCACCGTCACGGAGCCCTGTTCGGTGAACTTGATGGCGTTGCCCACGAGGTTGGTGACCACCTGCCTGAAGCGCGCCGGATCCCCGAGGATGCGGCACGGTCCGCCCAGGACCTCGTGGGTGAAGCGGATGGGGCGGTTCGCGATGAGGCCCGCGGCCATGGCGGCCACCTCCTCCAGGGCGGGCCCGGGGTCCATGGGCACCAGGTCCAGCTCGAACCGGCCCGCCTCGATCTTGGAGAGGTCCAGGATGGAGTCGATCATGCCCAGGAGGGTGCGGCCGTTCTGGTGGATGATGGACAGGTCCATCTTCACGTCCGAGGGGACCCTTCCCTCCCGTTCCTGCATGAGCAGGCCCGAGAAGCCGATGACGGCGTTCAGCGGCGTGCGCAGCTCGTGGCTCATGTTGGCCAGGAATTCGCTCTTGGTGCGGTCGAGCTCCTGCAGGCGCTGGAGGCTCATCAGCAGGCTGTCGTTGACCTCCGTGAGCTCCTGGGTCTTCTCCTGCACCTTCTCCTCGAGGGTGCCGGCCCAGGCCTTGAGCTCGGCCTGGGACTGCTCGAGGCCCCGGGTGCGCTCCTGGACGAGTTTCTCCAGGTTGGCCCGGATCTCCTCCAGCTCCCAGATGGTCTCCAGCAGCTGTCCGGTGCGTTCGTGGACCCGGGACTCCAGCAGCTTGGTCTGAAGCTCGATCTCGTCCCGGGAGACCCGCAGCTTGTTGGTCATGACCTCGAAGCTGCGGGCCAGGACGCCCAGCTCGTCGTGGGAGGTCGCTCCCACCGCCATGCCCTGGAGGTTGCCGCTGGCCACCTGCTGCACCGCCTGGGTGAGGGTCACCAGGGGACGGATGTAGAGCCTGGCCAGGTAGAAGCCCAGGAGGAGGGCCAGCGCCACCGCGGCGCCGCCCACCCACAGGGCCTGCCGGGTGTTCACGAGCAGCGCCTGCCGGATCTCGTCGGTGGTGAACCCCAGCACGAGGGTCCCCACGTGGACGCCTTCGGGGTTGCGGAAGAAGATGGGCGCCGTGGCCACCAGGATCCCGTCGGAGGCCCGCAGGAAGGTGAGGGTCCTGCCGTCGGTGTGCCCATAGGCGCCGGCCCAACTGGGCGCTGCCGGGGACTCGTCCACCACCTTCCCCTTCTCGTCGAAGACCACCGAAAAGCTGAAAGAAGGGATGTTCTTGACGCCCTCAAGGATCCGGGCCACCTCCCGGCGGTCCCGTTCCCCCATGGCCGTGGCCAGGGCATAGCTGGCGGTCTCGGCCACCTGGTGCATGCTGGAACGCGCCTGGGCCTGGAACTGGCGCTTCACCGTCAGGGGAAAGAAGACGAGGTTGAACAGTCCGAAGGCCAGCACCAGGATGCTGATGACGGCGCTCAGCTTGGTCTTGATGGAAAGCCGCGGCATGCAGAAGTTTAACCCGGCCTCAACGCGCGGGGCGCAAGATATGGAACTCCGCGGCCCCGTACCGGCGGGTCTCCAGTTCTTCCAGGCCCGCCACCGGGGGGAGGGCGGTTCCGGCCGCAACCTCGAAGACCAGGATGCCGTCCTGGCCCAGCCACTCCGCGAACCGGGGCCCCAGCTGGGCCCAGGCTTCCAGGGAGGTCTCGTAGGGCGGGTCCGCGAAGGCCACCGCCAGGTCCCGGAAGGCGTCCGCGGCCAGCCGCCGCGCGTCCTGGGCCAGGATCCGCACCTCGGCCCCCCTGGCGTTGGCGCGCAGGCACGCCAGGGCCTCGGGGGCCTTCTCCACCAGGGTCACGGGGCCGTAGCCCCGGGAGAGGGCCTCCAGCCCCACCGCGCCGGTGCCGGCGTAAAGGTCCAGGAAGGGGCCCGCGGGCCACCTCTGCAGGATGGAGAAGAGGGCCTCCCGGGCCCGGTCGGCGGTCGGGCGAACCGCCCTGGACCCCTCCGGGGCCGCAAGGCGGCGGCCCTTGAGGGTGCCGGCGATGATCCTCACACGGCCCAGCGCATGAGGGATCCGCCCCAGGTGAACCCGGCGCCGAAGGCGGCGAAGACGATCAGGTCGCCCTTCTTGACCTTCCCGGCCTCCAGGGACTGGTGCAGCGCGGTGGGCAGGGTGGCCGAGGTGGTGTTGGCATACTCGGCGATGTTGTTGGCCATGCGCTCGTAGGGCAGCTCCAGGCGCTTGGCGGCGGCGTCCATGATGCGGAGGTTGGCCTGGTGGGGAACGAACAGGGCCAGATCCGAGGGGTTTATCCGGTTGCGGTCCAGCATGAGGCGGCTCACCTCGGCCATCTCGCGCACGGCGTTCTTGTAGACTTCCTTGCCGTTCTGGTAGATGAAGTGCTCGCGGTTGGCCACCGTCTCGGCCGTGGCCGGGCGCATGGACCCGCCGGCCTTCATGCAGAGGAAGGGGGCGCCAAAGCCGGCGATCTTGTGCTCGTAGTCCAGGATGCCGTAGCCCTCCTCCACCTGCTCCAGGATCACCGCACCGGCGCCGTCCCCGAAGAGGACGGCGGTGTTGCGGTCCGTGGGGTCCATGATGGAGGTCATCACGTCGCAGCCCACCACGGCGACCTTCTTCACGGTGCCGGCGGCGATGAGGCTCGCGCCGGTGGTCATGCCGAACAGGAAGCTGGAGCAGGCCGCGTTCATGTCGAAACCGAAGCAGTTGGAGGCCCCGATCTTGTCCTGGATGAGAGCGGCGGTGCAGGGGAAGAACATGTCGGGCGTCACGGTGCAGCAGATGATGGCGTCCAGTTCGTCGGCGCCCATGCCGCGGCGTTCCAGGGCCATGCGCAGGGCGCCCACGCCCAGGTCGGAGGAGCCGGTGCCGGGCTCCACCCAGCGCCGGTGCCGGATGCCCGTGCGGGAAAGGATCCATTCGTCGCTGGTGTCGACCATCCGGGACAGCTCATCGTTGGTGACGAGGCGGTCCGGGTAGTGCTGACCGGTCGCAGTGATGCCCACGGGAATGGCGAACCTTCGTGTCAATGGAACCTCCGGTGTTGAATCCTCAAAGCCAAACCCTTGATTGTGCGTGATCGGCCGGCATATTTCCACGCAGGAGTTCATGGGCCCGGGGCCCTTCCCCCGGGAGGCCCATGGGGCCTCGGCCTTGCTATGATCAAACCGTCAACGAAAGGCCATCCCATGCGCACCCTCGCCGTCCTCCCGTCCCGGTTCCAGGCCTCCCGGTTCCCGGGCAAGCCCCTGGCGCCCATTTCCGGACGGCCCATGATCCAGTGGGTCTGGGAGGCGGCCCGGGACGCCCCGGGGGTGGACGAGGTGGTGGTGGCCACCGACGACGCGCGCATCGCCTCCACCGTGGAGGGATTCGGGGGCCGGGTGGTCATGACGGACCCGGACCTCCCCTCGGGCACGGACCGGGTCGCCGCGGCCTATGCCGCGCTGGGGGAGCCCTTCGATGCGGTGCTCAACATCCAGGGCGACGAACCCGCGATGCACCCGGCCACCATCGCCGGGGTCGTGAGCCTCCTGGAGCGCAACCCGGGCCTCCCCATGGCTACGGCGGCATGCCCCTTCACCAGCGCCGAGGAACTCTTCAACCCCAACAATGTCAAGGTGGTGCTGGACGATGCCAGCCGCGCGCTGTACTTCAGCCGCAGCCCCATCCCCTACCTCCGCAACAGCACCCTCTTCCTGGCCGACTTCCGCCCCTGGCTGAGTCCCCAGCACCTGGAGGTCTACCTGCGCCACCTGGGCATCTACGCCTACCGGCCCGAGGCCCTGCGCGCCTTCACCGCCCTTCCCGCCCACCCCCTGGAAAAGCTCGAGATGCTCGAGCAGCTGCGGGCCCTGGCCGCGGGCATGGCCATCGGCGTGGCCCGCACCCCGCACCTCAGCCTGGGGGTGGACGTGCCGGCCGACATCCCCGCCGTCGAGGCCCTCCTGGTCATGCGCCGCCGGTGACGGCCTCGGCAGACAAGCGCACCGGCGGCATCCTCCTGGTCGTCCTGGCCGGGTGCAGCTTCGCCACCATCGGCATCTTCAACCGCCTGGCCGCGGCCCGGGGCGTGGGCGTGCCCACCGCCCTGGCGCTGCGCTTCCTCCTGGCGGCCCTCCTCCTCTGGGCCCTGGTGCCCCGGCGCCACCGCGTCCGGCTTCCCCGCGCCCGGCTGGCGGGCCTGGCGCTCATGGGCGCCCTGTTCGTGGTGGAGGCGGGGCTCTTCTTCGTCTCCAGCCGCAGGATCCCCGTGGCCCTGACCGCCCTGCTCCTCTACCTTTATCCCGCGCACGTCATGATCCTGTCCTGGGTCTTCCGGGGGGAGCGCCCGGGCCGGGGAGGCGTCCTGGCCCTGGCCCTCGCCCTGGCCGGGATTACCCTCGCCATCGGCTTTCCCGCCCAGCGCCTGGACCCCGCGGGGGTCGCCCTGGGCCTGGCCAGCTCCCTGGGCTACGCGGTCTACATGTTCCTGGGCGCCCGCATGCAGCGGGGGGTGCCCGCCCTGGTGGCCACGCTCTGGATCAGCACCTTCGCGGCCCTGGTCTTCCTCGCCCTGACACCCTTCCTCGGCGGGATCCACCCCGGGATGGCCCCCGGTGCCTGGGCGAGCGTGGCCGGCCTTGCGGTGCTGGGCACCGTCCTGCCCACGGTGCTGGTCATGGAGGGCCTATCGCGCATCAGCGCCACCCAGGCCTCCATCGCATGCACCGTGGAGCCCGTGGCCACGGCCGTGATGGGCGCGCTGCTCCTGGGCGAACGGCTCCAGGCGCTCCAGCTCGCCGGGGGGGCCCTGGTCATTGCAGCGGTGCTGGTGCTCTCGCTGGCGGACCGGACCTGAACCTGGCATCAGCCGGGATTCAGGCTTTGAAGCTGCCGCCCCGGATCCGGACCGCCCTCCCCTTCACCGTGCCGAAACGAGACGTTCGAAGCAAAACGTAGCGGTACTTAAATCATCTTTTTTTATCCCCGTTCATCCCCTTTATCCCCGGCAAAGTCAATCATTTAATGCTGCCGAGCAATGGGTGCGAAGCCGTACCCCAGCCCCCCGACCCACACCGGCCAAAAGAACGGGCCGGGGATGGACGGGGATGGACGGGGATGAAAGGGATATAAAATCATTATATACTTCGTTTCAGCCTTTCGATCGGCACCGGTGACCAGGCCTTCCAGAGGGCCCCGTTTCCCTTTCAGCGGCGAACGGCGAAATCCCGGCTCCCGGAATGCCTGCCGGATGTAATCCCCCGCGCCTCCGGCGCATAGTCCCACACGTCCCCAGCCCCGTCTCGGCCCCGGCCCTTGACCAGGGGCGGGTCCGGCGGCTCTGGCATGGTCCACCCCGGTGGCGTCCGGGGCTCGGGGGCGCGCTCCACGCGGAAATCCACCAGGCTGCGGCGGACCTCTCCGGCGGGGGGGGACAGGGCGAGGAGGGCGGGCAGGCAGAACGCGAGGATCATGGCAAAAAATAAATTAATTATTTTGCCGCGCAAGACTGGCCGGGAGAATCCAGGCGCCTAGGCCAATTCGTTTCGCCCCGGATCCCCTGATATCCATTACCATCAACCGATCGACCCTCCCCCCGAATCGTGCTGAAAGAACCCGGCATGCCCCCCCCCGACGCTCCCCTGATCCGGGAACCCCTGTCCGCCGCTCTCCTCGGCGAGGTCCTCGACCGCGCCCCGGACGCGGTGCTGGGGGTGGCCCCCGACGGCCGGATCCGCTATGCCAACGCTTCGGCCTGCGCGCTGCTGGGGTACGCCCCGGAGGATTTCCAGGACCTGGACCTGACGGCCATCGCCCCGGACGCGTTCCCGGGCCCCGGTGGGACCGGGGCCCTGGAGACGGTGCTGGTGGACCGCCACGGCGGCCGGATCCACGCGGAGATGACCCGGGCCCGGGTCTCCCACCAGGGGACTGAACTCCTCTTCCTCTACATCCGGGACATCACCTCCCGCAAGGCGGCGGAAGCCGCCCTGCGCCGCAGCGAGGCCCGGTTCGCCCTGGCCTTCAACGCGAGTCCCGACGCGATCAACATCACGCGCCTGGACGACGGCACCTACCTGGAGGTGAGTACCGGCTTCGAGCGCCTCACGGGCTGGAAGCGCGACGAGGTCCTGGGGCGCACCTCCGTGGAGCTCGGCCTCTGGGCGGACCCCGCGGAACGGCAGAAGATGACCACCCTGCTCAAGGAGAAGGGCGAGTTCGACGCCACCCTGTTCACGTTCCGGTGCAAGGACGGCACCCTCATCAAGGGCCTGATGTCGGGGCGCCTGGTCTCCCTGGACGGTCTCCCCTGCCTCCTGACCATCACCCGCGACGTCACCGTCCAGGAGGACGCCCAGCAGGCCCTGGGCAACCTCACCGACCTCATCGCCGCCATCACCGCCCATGTGCCGGCCTTCATCTCCCTCCTGGACCGGAGGGGGCACATGCTGTTCCTGAACAAGGTCGCCCCGGGCTTCGCCATGGCCGACGTCATCGGCATGGACTTCCTGGACGGACTCACCGACGAGGCCAAGCCCCTGGGCGCCCAGGCCCTGGCGCGCATCCTGGCGGGATCCTCCCAGGAAGTCTACGAAGGCTTCGGCTGGGGCCCGGACCGCAGTCCCCGATGGTACCGCAGCATCATGGGGCCCATGATCGAGAAGGGCCAGGTGGTCGGCGCGGTGCTGATCGCCATGGACGAGACCGAGCGCCGCCGCCAGGAGGCGCGCCTGCGCGAAAGCGAAGACCGCTTCCAGGCCCTGCAGAGCCACACGCCCGACGCGCTCTTCTGGATCCGCGTCGGTACCCAGGGGGAGCTGCTGCTGGAGGGCATGAATCCCGCCGCCGAATCCATCCTGGGGCGCAAGGCCCAGGACGTGGCAGGCCTTCCCTTCGAGGCCTTCTGCGCGCCCCAGCTCGCCGCCGCCTTCGTCGCCCACGACCTGGAATGCATCGCCGCCCGCAAGCCCCTGACCTTCGAGGAGGAAATCCCCGGCCCCGATGGTTCCCGATACCTCTCCACCACCCTCGTGCCCATCCAGGACGACACGGGCCGCATCCACCGCATCGTCGGCAGCGCCCGGGACATCACCCAGAAGCGCCACATGGAGGAGGCCCTGCGCCTTTCCCAGAAGCTGGAGAGCCTGGGGGTCCTGGCCGGGGGCATCGCCCATGACTTCAACAACCTCCTCACCGCCATCATGGGCAACCTGAACCTCGCCCAGCTCAAGCTGCCGGAGGGCTCCCCCGCCCTGGGCCACCTGGAGGCCGTGGAGAACACCGTCCTCAAGGCCTCGGAACTCACCCGGCAAATGCTGGCCTACTCGGGCAAGGGCCGCTTCTCGGTCAAGCCCCAGGACCTGGACGCCGTGGTGAACGGAATGGTCCATCTCCTCAAGGTGAGCGTCCCCAAGGGGGCGTCCCTCTCCATCCACCTGGCCGGGAACCTTCCCGCCGTCGAAGGGGACGCCGCCCAGATCCAGCAGGTGGTCATGAACCTGGTCACCAATGCCGCGGACGCCCTGGGCGACAAGGAGGGCGTCATCCGCGTGGCCACCCGGGAGGAGGACCTGGACGAGGCCCGGATCCGCGCCGCCTTCCCCGCCCAGGACCTGGAGCCGGGCCCCTTCGTGGTGCTGGAGGTGGAGGACACCGGCTGCGGCATGAGCCCCGGCGTGCTCGCGCGGATCTTCGACCCCTTCTTCACCACCAAGGTCAAGGGCCGCGGCCTGGGCCTCTCGGCCATGCTGGGGATCCTCAAGGGCCACAAGGCCGGGATCCTCATCCAGAGCCGCGAAGGCGAGGGCTCCTCGTTCCAGGTGTTCTTCCCCGCCTCCCGCGGCACCGCCGTGCCCCGGCCCCAGGCCGCGGCCGAGCCCGTGAGCGAGTTCTCGGGCCGGCTCCTCCTGGTGGACGACGAAGTGATCATCCTCGACTCCATCGGCCTGGCCCTGGAGACCCTGGGCTTCGAGGTGATCCAGGCCCGGGACGGAGTGGAGGCGCTGGAGCGCTTCGAGGCGGCCAGGCCCGACCTGGTGCTCATGGACCTGACCATGCCCCGCATGGACGGAGCGACCGCCTTCGCGAAGATGCAGGCCCTGAGGCCCGAGGTGCCGGTCATCCTCAGCTCGGGCTACGACCGGCAGGCGCTGGAGGGCGTCAAGCCCGCGGCCTTCGTCCAGAAGCCGTACCGGCTCAAGGAGCTGAAGAAGCTCCTGGCCGAGGTGCTGCGGGGCTGAGGCGCGCCAGGATGGCCTTGGCCAGGTCCGTGAGCGAGGGATCCCGGGCGCCCATCACCAGCACCAGGTCTCCGGGTTTCGCGGTGGCGGCCAGCTTCTCCACCAGCCATTCCCGCGAGGGCGCATGGAAGGCCTGCGCGCCCCGGGCGGCGATGGCCGCCGCCACCTCGGCCGAGGAGATGTCGCGCGTGACGGTGCCGCCGGCGTAGAAGACGTCCAGCATCCAGAACAGGTCGCCAGGCCGGAGGCCCTCCGCGAAGGCCGCGATGAACTCCTCGCGCAGGAAGCGCAGGGGGCCGAAGCCGTGGGGCTGGAACACGGCCAGCACCCTTCCGGCCCGGGTCCTGGCGGTGCGCAGCGAGGCGGCGACCTTGGCCGGATTGTGGCCGAAGTCGTCCACCACCTCCACGCCCCCCGCCGATCCCAGGCTCTGGAACCTGCGGGCCACGCCAGAATAGGCCGCCAGGGGCGCCGCCATGGCCTCCAGGGGCACCCCCAGGGAGAGGCAACCGGCCATGGCGGCCAGGGCGTTCTCCACGTTGTGGAGCCCCGGCACGGGCAGCCTGAATCGCACGCCCCGCACCGTGAAGGCGCAGCCGTCCCGGTCTTCCGCCACGTCCTCGCACCGCAGCGCCGCCCCGGGACCCGCGCCGAACACCAGGGCGCCCTCGGCGAGGTCCGCGAGGTTGGGCGCGTCGCCCACGCAGAAGGCCTCGCGGACCTGGGACCGGAAGGTGGCGAACATCGCCGCCACCTCCTCCATGGCCTTGTGGTCCTTCTGGAGGTTCAGGACGACGCCCACGGCGGGACTGTAGCGCACCAGGGAGCCGTCGCTCTCGTCGGCCTCGATCACCAGGATGTCCGAGCCGCCGGCCCAGGCGTTGCCCCAGAGGCCCTGGGCCTGCAGGGCGCGCAGCTCGCCGCCGGTGAGGACCGAGGGGTCGCGGCCCGCCCCGCGCAGGATCTCGAAGGCCATGGCCACCGAGGTGGACTTCCCGCTCGTGCCGGTGAAGGCCAGGGTCCTCTTCTCGCCCACGTAGTGGGCCAGCAGCTCGGACCGGTGGAGAAGGGGGATGCCCAGGCGCCGCGCCTCCCGGATGTCGGGCACGTCGTCCTCCACGGCCGTGGAGTAGACCACCGCGGCCGCGCCCGCGACCCCTGCGCCGTCCTGGGGCACCACGCGCACGCCGGCCTTTTCCAGCAGGGCCCGGCCCCCGGGGTTGCGACCCTGGTCGAAGCCCCGGTCGCTGCCGCTCACGGGCCCTTCCCCGGCGGCGAACTGCGCCAGGGCGCTCATGCCGCTGCCCCCGGCCCCGGTGAAGTGGAGGCGCCCCATGGGGCCCGTGGCGATCAGCACCCGGTCACCCTCCCGCACCCGGTCGAAGAGGTCCAGGACGTCCGCGCAGGCCATGCGCACGCACCCGTGGGAGGCCCTCGTGCCCAGGAGGCCGGGCTGGCTGGTGCCGTGGATGTAGATGAAGCGCTCCAGGGAATCCCTCCCGGGGCCCGCGTTCACCCCCGGTTCCAGGCCTTCCAGGGTGAGGATGCGGCCCAGGATGAGGTCGTCCTCGCAGGCCTCGCCTTCCCACACCTCGCCCGTGGGCACGCGGGACCTGAACACGGCGCCGGCCGCGGCCCCCGCCCCGATGCGGGCGTGGATGCGGTGCCAGCCCGGAGGGGTCCGGAACGAGCCCTCCTCCCCGCCGATGCCCGCCGATGCCGTGGAGACGGCGTACTCCGCCAGGAGCCGGCCGTCCTCCAGGAGCCCGAGGCGCTGCCTTCCGGCGTCCACCACCAGGACGCGCCCGGCATGCGGGCCGGACCCGGCCAGGGAGAGGTACCGGATGGCGGAGACGGGATCCACGCTAGCCCCTGGCCCATTCCCGGATGAGCGCCTCGAAGTGCTCTCCCCGCTCCTCGAAATTCCGGAACTGGTCGAAGCTGGCGCAGGCCGGGCTCATGAGGACCTGGTCGCCCTCCCGGGCCATGCCCAGGGCCGCGGCCACGGCGTCGTCGAAGGGCTGGACGGCCACGTGGGGCAGATCCCCCAGGTCGCGCTCCAGCTGGGGAATGGCCTCGCCCAGGAACACCAGGCCGCGGAGCTTGCCCTGGAGGGCCTCCCGCAGGGGCTCGTAGCTGGTGCCCTTGTCCTGGCCGCCCAGGAGCAGCACCAGGGGCCCCGGCAGGGCCCGCACCGCGATGAGGGTGGCGTCCACGTTGGTGCCCTTGGAGTCGTTGTAGGCCTTGATGCCGTTGTGCTCCCCGCAAAGGGCGATGCGGTGGGCCAGGCCCGGGTAGGTGCGCAGACCTTCCCGGATGGCGTCCAGGTCCGCGCCGCCGTGGCCGGCCAGCACGGCCGCGGCCAGGGCGTTCTCCACGTTGTGGTCGCCGGGGATCAACAGGCGGGAACGGTGCACCAGGGCATGCTCGCCGTGGTCGTCGATGAGCCAGAGGGTGCCGTGGTCGTCGCACCAGGCGCCGGGGCCCTCCGGGGCCACCCAGCCGAACCGGGCGCTTTGCCCCTGGCCCGGGGCCGCGGCCTCGAAGGCCGGATCCGAAAGGGGCGTCAGGCGCAGGTCCCCCGCGGTCTGGTGGGAGAAGATCTTCACCTTGGCCGCGCGGTAGGCTTCCATGGTGCCGTGGCGCGCCAGGTGGTCCGGGGTGAGGTTCAGGGCGGCCGCGGCTTCGGCGTGGAACTCCCGCACCGTCTCCAACTGGTAGCTGGAGCACTCCAGGGCGTAGCGGGTGCCCTCCTCGGCGCCCTCCATGGCCTCCACCAGGGGCGTGCCCAGGTTGCCGCAGGCCCGGGCGGGAAGGCCGGCCTGCTTCAGGAGGTGGGCCGTGAGATCGGTGGTGGTGCTCTTGCCGTTGGTGCCGGTGATGGCCAGGATCATGGCGTCGTCCCTGCGGGCCCGCAGGGCGCGGTGGGCCAGCTCCAGCTCGCCGATGACCGGAATCCCGCGGCGGGCGGCCTCCGCCGCGAAGGGGATGGCCGGGCTCACCCCGGGGCTCAGCACCAGTTCCTCGCATTCCTCCAGCAGGGTCATGGGGTGGGAGCCCCACACCGCCGGAATGCCCTTTGCGGACAGGCGAGCAGCCGCTGCGGCGTCGGGCCCGGGCTTCCCTTCGGTCACCACGACGTCCCGGCCCTCTTTGGCGAGGTGCTCAGCCGCACCGATTCCCGAACGTCCCGCACCCACCACCACGACCCTGCCCATGCCCGCTCCTTTCCTCCAGTTTGGCACCGGAGGCAAAAGAAGTGAAAATAAGAGGTTGGCAAGGCGGAGCCGGATGAACCAAGACCTTCTCGAAAGCATTCTGGATTTCCGCCGGCCGGCGGTCACCTACACGCATTCCATCATCAACCTCAAGGACGGGACGACGGTGGCGCGGGAAGTACTCACCCGCTTCGAAACCCAGCCCGGCGTGATGCGGACCGTGGGCGACCTGCTGGTGGACGTGTCCCTCTCCGCCGAATCCCGGGTGCGCCTGGACCTGCTTTGCCTGGGGGCCATCTTCACCACCCTCGAGATGCACCCCATCACCGACCATCTCCTGTTCGTGAACCTGGATCCCCTGACCCTGGAGCATCCCGAGTTCTGGTACCAGATCGAGCCCTGGCTCTGGAACCTCTCCATCCCGCCCCACCGCATCGTCTTCGAGATCACCGAGAGCTACTCCCGGCACAGCCTCGACCAGCTGGAATTCTTCTCCAAGCGGCTGCGGGCCCTGGGGGTGCGCATCGCCGTGGACGACCTGGGATCGGGCATCGCCTCCCTGGCCCACATGGCCCGCCTCTCCCCGGACTTCTTCAAGGTGGACAAGAGCCTCGTGCGCGGCATCCACCGCCGCCCCTACCAAGCCGCGCTTCTGAACGCCCTGTCCGTGTTCGCCGAACGCATGCGGGTGGGCTACATCGTCGAAGGCATCGAGACCACCGAGGAGCTCCAGGCCGTCATCGACGCGGACGTGCCGTGGGGACAGGGCTTCATCTTCGGCGAGCCGGAGCCGCTGGTCTTCTAGGCCGAATACCTGGCCGGCTCCAACGACCACTATCGAACCCGATGCATTGCTTTCCATTAAAACCAGGGATTAGTGGAACGTGGTCTGCTGGATTTTAGGATTCGGTGGCTTCGGGTAAAGGACTCGTACGCCGAGCACGCCGAGGCGCAGAGTTGCGCCGAGGTGGCTTCGCAACTCACTGCGCCGACCCATGCCGCCCAGGCCCTGCCCGCTATCGCGGGCCGCGTCGCTGCCGCGACGCGCGGCAGTGCGCGCAGGTCCTTCCTCATGCAAACCTGAGGAAGGACCTGCGCACCCTGCCTTGGATGGGCCTGGGCGCAGCGATCGGTTCTGAAGTCAGGCCGGGGACCTTTCCTGGGGGCCGAAGAACCTTGTCGGAAGGAGGTGGGGGTGCTGCTCAACTTCTGGTCTTGCCCCTTGGACGGCGGCATTCAACGTCTTGTCCATGGTTCCGGCATCCGACACGTCGAGCCCAGGCCCGTCCAAGGCAGGGGGCGCTGGTCCTTCCACAGGCTCGCATGCGGAAGGACCAGCGCCCGCTGCCGCGCGTCGCGGCAGCGATGATGTCATCACTTAGGTCC
>MTLE01001766.1_pt1 | contig 36836 bp, 34 predicted proteins | sample 1982461 | NCBI WGS metagenome assembly MTLE01 (sample SAMN05712605, study PRJNA340218) | biofilm metagenome | isolation source: sample SPL anode biofilm adapted to -200 mV | place: USA | collected 2012-02-03
GCAGAAACGTCACGGATTCAGGTATTACTCACTATCACCTTTTTCTTCGGATTAGCATTCATTACGCTTGGTGCCTACGAAGCGCACAAAAAATTGTCTGTTTCTAACTGGCTTAGAGTTGAAGCTACTATTATATCGAACTCTATCTATGAAACCCATGCTCGAAACGGAACTCTATGGTGTCCAGACTGGAGTTATTCATATGAAGTTATTGGAATAAGATATAAAAGCAACAAAATGGAACCAACAATTACTACAAGCCGTCATTGTTTTCCTAACAAATCTGAGGCTGAAGATAATATAAATAATTTACCAGTTGGCTCAAAGGTTATTGCTTATTACAACCCAAACAACCCATCACAATCTGCTATAATAGTTACTAACTCAACTTTCGCAGTAGGCCGTTTAACTGCAACCGACTGAAATATCGGCGGTCTACTGGGTTGCCAAGGCGGAAAGTAGCATCCTTGCCTTGAAAGGTAATGGCAGTTCTGCAACGAACTGCTCAACCAGTTGCAGCATCAGTTCCTTGGTAAATCCAGCAATTTTGTTCAGTGACCGCTCAAGTAACTTCAGTAGTAATGCTAGGGCCTCAACGAAGCTCGTCTGCCTGAGTTCGTCGCAGGTGGCATGGAACAGGTTCCCGAGGGTTCGGGGATCGGCGTTCGTTCTTCTGGCAAGCTCCAGTATGATGTAGCGGCAGAGCACCACCGTCGTATGTGCAACCAAGGCATCGAAGGAACGGCTCTGACACTCCTTTGCCAGATTGAGAAACGACTTGGTCATCTTGAAGAACACTTCGATCTCCCAGCGCCGCCCGTAGAGCTTGATGATCTCCTCGTCCGCCAACGTGGTGTCGGTTGAAAGAAGTCCAAGCCAGCTCTTTTTGCTTCTGTCTCGCACGAACACGATCTTTGCCGCAACGGGATTGCCCTTGTCATCCTCACCGATGGTCACCATGACCGAAGCCAGGACCTTGGCCCGCCCCGGCCGCTTGCGGACCCAATTGAACAGTTCCTTCAGGGTCATGCCATCTCCCTGGAAGGTGTAGCGGGTCTTCGAGTCCTTGAGCATGCAGATGGTGTGCATTCCCAAAGCATGAATCCGCCTGATCGTGACGGGAAAGGCAAACCAGCTGTCAAACAAAAGATAGCGTGCCTTGGTACCGGAGGCCATGGCCACCTTCACCAGTTCTACCAGCACATCGGGAGATTTTTTCACGCTTTCCTGTCGGCGCTTGTAGCCGTTGGTGCGTTTGTCCAGGTCATCGCGCATCCCAGCAAGGCGATTCTCTTCCTTCGAGGAACTCAGCATGGAGAAGAGCATCGGCACGAAACTGTTGCCATCCGACCAGCCCAAGGTGAGCATTCTGAATCCCCGGTGATATGTCTTGGTGTTGTGGTCGTGGACCCGGGCCAAAAGCTCCACGCGCTTGCTGCGGTCGCGGCGATACAAGGCATCGTCGGCAATCAGTACCTTCGTGGTCGAGTCCTCCGTTAGCGGTAACAGTTTCTGAGCGATGATGCGGGTGCTGAGTAGCAGCAAAAACTTGCGCCAGTTGGAAGACACTGAGTTGAAAAACCGGTAGACGACGTCTTTACCGATGCCAGGCGGTATGTCAGGAGTATCAGGGGTCGCCAACAAGCGAAACAAGTTCTTCCCCGTAAAAGCCATCGTCAGCAAAAACTGGAACAGCGTGTCCAGAGAAACGCCCTTATCTTTTCTGATGTTGCTTTGTCGAAGGAGTTCGCCAAGCCTATGATTGTGAAAGAACAAACTTACGTGGTTCTCAACGGGTGCAATATCTGCTACAATCCGGCCCATAGCGTCGCCTTTCTGTGTAGATGTGTTTGCTGGGGAGCAAAGGCATTTTAATACAGACTGCGACGCTATTCTATTTTTAATTACAGCAGCTTACATATTTTGGGCAACTGCGAAAGTTGAGTTACTAAAGTTGGAGTGTTTGAGTTTTTATTACTTTTTTCAGGATTCCTTTTGTTTTTTACTGGCATACTCTGCTGTAAAGAAGCTATCAAACACAAAAAGAACTCAATAAAATCAAACGCTGAAAAACCTGTTCAACCACAGCATTACCAACCTTAACAGGCCTTTGAAAAACAAATAGAGAAAAGCCACGATTTGGAGCCAACTGTGGGGTCAGGCATTGAACCATTGAAGATGAAGCAACACCACTCAGTTCCACAGGATATTCGTCACGCCACCCCTCGCTGCAACTACCCTGCACCAGGATCACGGGAGAACCCACGATGAAAAACGCTCTTTTCAGGTCGATCATCACCACAACACTCGCCCTTGCCGCACTCTTACTCAATCCGTATCACGGCCTGGCAGTGGAGATCGTGCCGAAGATCGGCGCCGTGCCCGCCGCCCGGTGGCGCCCCGTCTCCCCCTCGCTGACGCGCTTCGACCAGGACCAGATCAAAATGGACCGGCTGCTCCTGGATTCCCAGGGCAAGGAAATCAGCACATCCCTGGCCAAGAGGCTGCGCAGCGAGCTGTCCGGAGCCCGCAGCCTGGTGCAGGGAATCAGGCGCATGGAACGGCACCAGCTCTACAACCGCGCCCAGTGGCGGCTGCAGGCCGCGCAGCTGAAGGAACGCATTGACCGGCTGTCGGCGCTGAAGTCAGAACTGGAGAACAGCCAGTCCAGCGCGGAGCTGAACATGATCGACATGCAGTCCGCCATGTCCGCCCGCCAGGCAGCGGTTCAGCTGGCCGCTGACCTGATCGGGCAGCTCTCGGATGCACAATCCGCCATTGTCAGCAACATCAAGTAGGCGCGGCAGCACTGAAAACGCCCCCGCCGAAGGACAAGGGACAGCACGAAACAGGGAGGAAACGAACATGGCAAGGGGCTCAAACGGCAACATCAGGCAGGAAATCGTCGACTACATGGAACAGACCCAGTGGGCCGAACTGGCCACGGTACGGGAGGACGGGACCCCGGTGATCAGGACCATGGGCGCCTTTGTCATCGACGGTGGCGGCGCCAGGATCTGCTTCGCCACCATGCCCGGCGCGGCCAAGACCCGCCACATAAGCAGCAACAACCGGGTCTCCTTCTTCTTCCAGCACGAGGGGCAGGATTTCCCGACCTTCCGCAACGTGGAGGCCCTGGGGGACGCATCCAGGATAACCAAAGAGGAGGATCTCCGCCGAACCGCGGAGATGGTCTCCGCCCGAAGCCCGTTCGTCAGGGATCTGATCGAGAAGAACGGGCTGGGCGTCTTCGAGTTCTACGAGATCAGGGTTTCCGAGATCAAGTTCCTCAACTTCAGCAAGGGGGTCGGCCCCCAGGCGGTCGAGGTCATCAAACTATAAACGGCAAAGAGACGGTTGCCTCCACGGCGGAATGTCCCGCCTCTTCGGGCCGCCGTCGCTCCACCCGGCATCGGCACATCTCCCGCCGACAGCCGCCAGCACCGGACTCCGCCACATCCAATGGACACGACAAAAATATTGACACGTTCTCATAGAGGTGCTAAAGATGCCGAAATATTTTTGAGATAGACGATACTACTTAACCATTCGCAAGAATGGGGCGGAAAGCCTAAGGGTCTTACTGAGACAGCCGGGTTGCCGAAATATCACTGGATATTCGGGCCCGGCTTTTTTGTTGTCAAGACACCATGGGGTTCGAGGCAGGACGAAAAGCACCGTAACAGGCGCATCGCACTATGCCGTTTCTCTTCGATGACGATAAACGGCACGACAATTGTTGGTGGTACACGATAATACTCAACCATCCGCGAGGATGGGGCGGAAAGCCTACAGGGTCTCATTGAGACAGCCGGGTTGCCGAAATGTCACCTTTTCTTCGGCCCCGGCTTTTTTGCGTCCGCCACCCGTTTCATTTTCGATATTAAAGAAAGGTACCGTTTTTCGCCCATGCGCCGAACTGTTCACCGCACCTTCGCACACAATTGTTTTTGTCTCTTAGCAGTATGGGTATTCATCGCATCTCTCCAGGGATGTGCCGCCATAAAAGGCGCCCAGGAAAAACCACGGCTTGTTCCCATCCATACTGAGAAGGATATCGAACGGCACGATTTTCCGGTCACGAGGGGAGAGGACGTCATTGGCAGACTGGCAATGGTCAGGGTCGAAGAGGGGGATACGCTGGCAGATATCGCCCGGCACTTCGGCCTGGGACTTAACGCCATCAGCGCGGCCAATCCGGGGGTGGACCCATGGGTGCCCAGGGCCGGGGAGCGCATCCTGCTGCCTTTAAGTTTCATCCTGCCGGACGCCCCGAGAAAGGGCATCGTCATCAACCTGGCCACCATGAGGCTCTTTCACTACAAGGGGAGCGGGACCGCACAGGTGGTGTCCACCTATCCGGTGGGTGTGGGAGCAGAGGACCGCCCCACCCCCCCGGGGCCAACGCGTGTGGTGCGCAAGGCAGCCAGGCCCACCTGGCATGTGCCCGCCTCCATCGCCGAGAGGCATCGCATGAAAGGGGATATCCTCCCCGCGTCCATTCCGCCGGGTCCTGACAATCCTCTGGGAGAGTACGCGCTCTATCTGGGCAAGACGGGGTATCTGATCCATGGCACCAACAAGCCGGCCAGCGTCGGCCTTCAGGCTACGAACGGCTGCATGAGGCTCTATCCGGAGAACATAAAAACGCTCTTCGGCGAGACTCCGGTCAACACCCCTGTCCTGATCGTGAACCAACCCTATCTCGTCGGCCGGCGCGACGGAGCGCTCTACGTGGAAGCCCATGGATCCCAGGAAGGCTCCGACGCCGGAGAACTCCTTAAGATGCATGACAAGCTGAGAAGCATGGAGAAGAAATCGGCGCGCCCCCTTGACTGGAACAGGATCAAAGAGGTGGAGGCCCGGTCTCTGGGCATTCCCGTCCCCGTCTCCGGACTGGATCAGGGGAGTAAGAAAGAGTTGCCCGAAACCGTAGAGGTGGAGCATCCGGGCAACCTGTACGGCAAACCGGTTGTACCGGAAATGACGAAGGATGCCTGGTACGTCCAGGCTGCCTATATGCGTGACGAGACCGATGCAAGGAGACTGGCCGCCATCATCACCCATCAGGGGCCGCCGATTCCCGCCCGGATAGTGCCGAAGAGCGGCGGCGGCTATCGTGTCATCGCCGGCCCCTTCAAGGACGGAGACGAAGCCAGGGATGCGGCAAAGCGCATAAAATACGATCTGGAGATAGACGCCTTCGTGTTTGACGCCTCCAGGAAGTAGACAGGTTCCCGGCACGCCGGAGAGAGAGCCGGCACCCTGCTGCCGGGAACAGACGACCGGTGCGATAGCCGGCAAGAGTACAGTTTTTTGAAAAGCCCCGTTTTATCGGTCACCCGGAAAACAGGGCGAACCAAACCGAAAGGAGGTGAATGGATATGAAGAAAAGTCTGTTGCTGATCGCGACGATACTTGTTCTCCCTGTTACGTTTATGGGGTGCGCAACATCCGGCGACCTGGAAAAAATGCAGGCGCAGCAAAAACTGATCGATGCGAAAGCTGATCAGGCATTGCAGGATGCGCAAGCTGCCAAGACTGCCGCCGATGCGGCCAAGGTGAAGGCTGATGATGCCACGCTCCGCGCCGAGAATGCTGAAAAGGCGGCCCAGGAGAGAGAAAGAATCGCCGATGAAAAGGCGAAAAAGGCTGACGCTGTTTTCCAGAAATCGATGAAGAAATAAATCGATTCCAGGGGGCTGCCTACGTTGCCCCTGGTGCTCCGGAAAAAGAAGTGGCAGGGTTACAAAACCCTGCCACTTCTTTTTATTCACCAAGTACTTCCGACTGGACAGGGGATCAGTGTATCTGGTACGTCAGAATATCAGGCTAGCGGGACGAGTTATTCCCGAGCCTTCCTCCAAGGGGCGGTAAAATGAGAGAACCGAAAAAATCCCATAACAGTTCGCCTGAAGGATCCGGGCCGTGCGCCATGGCGGGGTGCGGAAGAACGGCCAGGAGCCTGCTCTTCGTCCGCATCTCCGTCCTGGCGTTGTTCGCCCTGTTCCTTGGATGCGGCAATCTTCACGGAGCGTCTGGGGCCAAGCCGACGTTCGAGGAAGCGAATAATCTCTTCAGCCAGGGAAACTACACCGCCTCTCTCAGCGGCTACGCGCGGCTCTTTGACAGCTGTCCCGAGGCGAGAGACAGGATCCTGTTCGAAATGGGCGTCATCCACTCCCACCCCAGGAACGGTGACAGGGATTATCAGAAGGCACTGGACTGCTTCCAGAGGCTTATCAGGGAATATCCCGCAAGCGAGTACCGCCGCGACAGCGAGAGGATGGTATTTTCCATCGCTAATGTTGCCATCAAGGACGGGACGATTGCGGACCAGCAGACGCGCATCGACGCTCTCCGGAAAGAGGCCGCGGACAAAGAGAGCGAGATTACCGCGCTGCGGCGAACAATCGCCGACCTGGAACGGAAGGTCCTGGAATGCGCGGTCAAAACAAGAGCGGTTACCAGAATCCTGATAGAGAAGGGGGACCGGCGACTTACGTTATTCTCTAGGGGGGAGGCGCTGAAAAGCTACCGGATAGCCCTGGGCGGAGCCCCCAGCGGCCCGAAGGAGCGGGAGGGGGACAACAGGACCCCGGAGGGAGCCTACGTCATCGATTCAAAAAACGGAAACAGCCAGTATCACCTGTCGCTGCACATCTCCTATCCCAACGAACGGGACAAAAAACGGGCAAAAGAGCTGGGGGTTTCTCCGGGCGGAGACATCATGATCCACGGAATCAAGAACGGGTTCTCCTGGGTTGGCGATTCACAGGCGGACGCAGACTGGACCAGAGGCTGTGTCGCCGTAAGCGACGAAGAGATCGAGGAGATCTACAAGCTGGTCCAGATCGGCACTGCTGTGGAGATACGGCCATGACGCAACGGAAGCGTTACCGCTCCATGTCGCCCGGCGCCGGAGAGAACGGTCAGAGCATGGTGAAGTTCGGAGGAGCCCCGACCGGGGCCGCCTCCGAACAGTTATTCACGCAGGTTGACGCCCGCTTCAGTTCGTTTGTTCCTCCCCGCTTTCCGTCTGCCGGCTGCGCTTCACCACCTCCCTGAGCCAAGCGATTTCTTCGGGGTTGAACTGTTTCGAGTATTCGGTGCCCACGTTCATGGCGATGTGCAGCGGCGGCATGGCGGTGGTCGCCAGTACGTGCCCCGGAACCGGAGCCCAGTCGACGGAACGGCCGGCCCACTCCGTCAGGCGAGCTTCGCTGCTGAAAACAATAAGGTACCTGGTCCCGTCGGCCTCAAGGACCAGCGGAAGCACCCGCTCCTCCGCGCCCGCTTCTTCGCCGTCCAGTTCCTTCGAATCCAGGGTCGGCACGCAGAAGGTCGTGTTGAGGAAGGTGCCGTAAAAGGCCGACTGCGCCTTGGGATCATTCACATCCTGGTGCAGCGCTGCCAGGGCACGGTCCAGGGCGCTCTCCGCCGGAGAGACTTCCGCAGCCGCCTCCTCCCAGCGGCGGGTCACCTCGATCAGGTGATAGCCGAACTGGGTCTGAACCGGGCCGAGCAGCTTGTTCACCTCCCCGGTAAAGACCGCGTGATCGAACTCGGGCACCATCTGGCCGGGGTTGAACGTGCCCAGGTCGCCCCCCTGCTGGCGAGACGGGCATGAGGATTCGCGGCGGGCAACGTCGGCAAAGTCGGCGCCGGCTTCGATCTCGGTCTTGAGCTTCAGGCAGAGGTCCTCGGTATCAACGAGGATGTGACGGGCGGTAGCGGGCATGGATGCTCCTTGAACGGGTAAAATAGTGTGCGGCATAGTAGCCGAGTCGGCCGGCGCTGACAACCGTTATCGGGTGAGCCCGTGGCTGGCACGTCGCCGCCTGGCACCCTGTTCCCCCGGAAGACCAGGACCGGATTCATCTGCACCATGAATGTCACGGAGACGGTGAGCGCGAAATTCGGATACGAGCAGCTCTTCAGGACCAACGAACGCTACGCGCAGCTCCTCCTCGGCCCCGCCGAAACGCTCTGCGCCTTCGACACCTGTCAGGTGGACGATTACTCGAAGGTGGTGATCGAGAGCTTCGACCCGATCCACAAGGCCAGGCGCCGCACCGAGGCTTTGCCATTGGAATGCGAACGTGCCTTCGAGCTGGGACGGCGACTGGCCGGGGCCGAGAGTGTGGCGGCGTAGCTGTTTGTATGGCGATGCCATCGCATGTCTCTCGGGTTAGTATCCCTGCGGAAAAAAACCTCGTCGCATGGATTGCGCCGATGCTACACTCCGCCGGTAATCAGGCCCAGCCAGGCCCTCCCCTCCCGTAACGGAGTCATCTCCATGATGCAGCATGCACCTTCCAGATCCCCGATCGGCCCCGTCAGGTTTTCCCTGCCGTGCCGGTGGAACGAAACAGCACCATGATACCGCTCCGAGACTACCGTCCCACCCGCAGCTTTCCGCTGATGACGGTCATGCTGATCGCCCTCAACATCGCGGTCTTCCTTCAAGACCGCCTCGGCGGGCACTACAAGCTGGTGCAGGTGAATACCGGCCAGGGGATCGTCCTGGCCAGGGAGTTCGTGGGCGGCCTCACGAGCCACCTCTCCCTCGTGCCGGCCAACCTCGTCGCCCATCCCCTGCTGGCCTGGCCGACCATCTTCAGCTCCATGTTCCTGCACGGAAACTGGCTGCACATCGGTTCCAACATGCTGTTCCTGTGGGTCTTCGGCGACAACATCGAGGACACCCTCGGCCGCCTGCGCTTCAGCGTCTTCTATCTCCTCTGCGGCTTGGCCGCGGCACTTGTCCAGATCCTGAGCGACCCGGTTTCAACCATCCCCATGGTCGGGGCCAGCGGCGCCGTGGCCGGGGTGCTGGGCGCCTACCTGCTGCTCTTCCCCCACAACCGGGTCCTCACCCTGATCCCCCTGTTCGTCTTTTTCACGACCGTCGAGCTCCCCGCCTACCTGATCATCGGCTACTGGGCGCTGCTCCAGTTCCTCAACGCCTATCTCCTGAAGGGGGGAGGGATGCTGCGGGGCGGCGGAGTGGCCTATTTCGCCCACATCGGCGGATTTGTCGCAGGAATTGCACTGATCATGCTTATGAAAGGGAGCACACGTCACGGAACAGGGAGGAGATGAAACAGGAAAGAGCAGGGACAGTCGGCGCGACAGCGCCATCCATCCGCTACGCCAGTGAGCGCAGAAATCTGAGAAAGGCGTCCCTGAGCGGGGTCCCCTCCGGCTCGGCGATGGCATAGGAGACCCGCAGGATCGGCGTATCGACCCGGATCAGGCGGGCCAGGTCGATGGGGGTGGCAGCCAGCACCAGGTCGCAGGGAACTCCCGAGATGGTGGCGCCAAGTTCGGTAACCTGCTCGGGGCGGTACCCCAGGGCGGGCAGGACCGGCCCCAGGTGCGGGTGTCGCTGATAGGCCTCAGCAAGGGAGCCGATCGCCCAGGGGCGAGGGTCGACGACCTGTGCGGCGCCATACTTCACGGCCGCGGCCAGTCCGGCGCCGCTGGGCATGGAACCGTGGGTGACCGTCGGCCCGTCCTCCACCACCAGCACCCGCTTTCCCCTGATCCGCTCCCCTCCATCCACCCACACCTGCGAAGCGGTGCGCACGATCAGCGCGGCCGGATTCACCCGACGGACCGCCTGCTCCACCGCCTGGACAGCCGCCGGATCAGCGGCGTTGACCTTGTTGACCACCACGATCCCGGCACGCCGCAGGTTCACCTCACCCGGGTACCAGGAGGTCTCATGCCCCGGACGAAGCGGGTCAACCACCACGATCTCCAGGTCGGGCCGGAAGAAGGGGAGGTCGTTGTTGCCGCCGTCCCAAATGAGGAGCCGCGCCTCCTTCTCCGCCCGGCGGAGGATGGCCCGGTACTCCACGCCGGCATACACCAGGGCGCCCTGGGCCAGCAGATGCTCGTACTCCTCCCGCTCCTCAATGGTGCAATGGAACTGCCCCAGATCGGCGGCAGAGGCGAAGCGCTGCACCGCCTGTTCCTCCAGGTCGCCGTAGGGCATGGGGTGGCGCACCACCAGCGGCCTGATCCCCTGCTCCGTCAGGAGGTCGCAGAAGTAGCGCACCACCTGGCTTTTGCCGCAGCCGGTCCTGACGGCGCAGACCGAAACCACCGGCCGCCTGCTCCTGAGCATGGTGGCGTCGGGTCCGATGAGGCGGAAGTCGGCCCCCAGTGCCAGGACCCGGGAGGCGGTGTGCATAAGTTCGGTATGGGAGACGTCGCTGTAGGCGAAGACCACCTGGTCGACCCGCTGGCGCCGGATCAGGTCAGAAAGCTCCTCCTCCGGCCGGATCGGGATGCCGCGGGGGTAGAGAGTGCCGGCCAGGGAGGCGGGGTAGCGCCGGCGGGCGATGTAGGGGATCTGGGCTGCAGTGAAGGCGACGACCCGGTAGGCGGGGTTGTCGCGGAAACAGCAGGCAAAGTTGTGGAAGTCCCTCCCGGCGGCCCCCATGATGATCACCCGCACCGGCCTCATGCCACCGCACCCAGCCCCTCATCGATGATGGAGAGCGCCTGCTCCAGCTCGTCGTCACCGATGGTGAGCGGCGGCACCAGGCGGAGCACGTTCCGGTCCGGGCCGCAGTTGATGATCAGAAGCCCGTGCTGGCGGCACCAGGCCATCAGCCGCTCGCAGGCATCCCCCGCAGGCGCGCCGTCGGGCGCCACCAGTTCCACGCCGATCATCAGCCCCATCCCCCGGACATCGCCGATCAGCGGGTGCCGTTCCCCCATCCCCCGCAGGCGCGCCATGGCCCGTTCCCCCAGCTCGCGGCAGCGGGGGAGAAGCCGCTCGTCGCGGATGGTCTCCATGGTGGCGATTGCCGCCGCGCAGGCGACCGGGTTGCCGCCGAAGGTGGTGCCGTGGGCGCCGCAGGGCCACTGCTCCATGATGCGTCGCTTTGCCACCACCGCCGAAAGGGGAAACCCGGAGGCGATCCCCTTGGCCACGGTCATGACATCCGGGGTCACGTCGTAGCGCTGGGCCGCGAACCAGTCGCCGGTGCGACCCATGCCCGACTGGACCTCGTCGAAAATCAGCAGGATACCGTGTTCGTCGCAGAGCCGGCGCAGCCGCCTCAAAAACTCGGGCGGTGCCGGGGCATAGCCCCCCTCGCCCAGGACCGGTTCGATCAGAATGGCAGCCACCTCGGCCGGGGTGATCAGCCGCTCCAGCATCTCCTCCAGGGCGCGGAAGCAGTCCAGCGAACAGCTCTCCGGTCGGCGCCCCAGGGGGCAGCGGTAGCAGTGGGGATAGGGTGCATGGTAGACCGACGGCAGGAGCGGCTGGTAGCGGGAGCGGTAGCGGGCCGAACTGGTGGTGACCGACACCGCCCCCAGGGTACGGCCGTGGAAGGCGCCGCTGAAGGCGATGATCCCCTGGCGGCCGGTAACGAAGCGGGCCAGCTTGAGGGCGCCCTCCACCGCCTCGGCGCCGGCGTTGCTGAAGAAGACCATGTCCAGACCGGGCGGCGTGACCGAGGCGAGGAGTTCCGCCGCTTCAACGCTGGTGTCGTTGTAGTAGATCCCGCCGGTGTGGACGAACCGTTCCAGCTGCCAGGCAACCCGCTGCCGCACCCGGGGATGGTTGTGGCCGATGTTCAGGACGGCGATGCCGGTGGCCAGGTCCAGATAGCGCTTCCCCTCCCGGTCGGTCACCCAACTCCCCTCCCCGCGTTCAATGGCAACGGGGTGGTAGATGTGCAAGGCAGGGGTAAAGACCCGCTCCTGGCGGGCGATGATCTCGGCGTTGGTGGTCATGGGGTCGCTCCTTTCTGCATGGGGGTACCTGCGTCACGACCGCCGCCTCCTTTCCGGCGTGCGCCGTTCCTAACAAAAACCATACGCACCCCCCCGGGGATGTCAAGAAGCAGGGGGCGTGCCGCTCCGCAACCCCGGGGCCGTTGTCCCCAGACCCCTTTCTTCCATGAATCCCCTGAAATCGCCGTCCAGCAGCGCTTCGACGACAATCTCCCTCCCCCCGCCATCCGCGAAGCGAAGGGACGAACAGTGCAGCATCATGCGCGCAGCAGGCTCGCCGCCATAGGTCCCGTCCCCCACGATGGGCAGCCCGCACGATTGCAGATGCACGCGGATCTGGTGGGTGCGGCCGGTGAGCGGCCTGGCCTCAACCAGGGTATACCCGGAAGATTCGGCCAGCAGGCGGAACTCGGTCAGTGCTGAACGCCCTCCCGCAACGATGCCGTAGCGGGCGCTGGCAACCTTGCCGATGGGGCCGTCCACCCTCCACTCTGCCTGGCCCGGCGTGCCGCCCACCAGGGCAAGATAGCGCTTCTCCACTTGGCTGTCGTGGAAGCGCTTCGACAACCAGGCAGCAGCCCGCTTGTGCTTGGGAAAAAGCATCACCCCTGAGGTGCCGCGGTCCAGACGGTGGATCACCCGGGCCGGTTCGGGGTTTCCCTGCTGGCGGAAGTACTCGCCCGCCCAGTACTCCAGGGTCCCCTTGAGCTGGTAGGGGGTACGCTGGCTGTTGACACCGGCCGGCTTGTTCAGGGCGATCAGGTCGTCATTCTCATGGAGCAGCGCCTCCCGCGGAAGCACAAGGTCGCGGAAGCGGCCCGGCTCCATGACGCCGACATCGATGGTGTCGCCGCTTCTCACCGTGCGCGATGCCACCCGCACCATGCTGCCATTCAAATTGCAACCGCCCCGGTCGATGATCCGCCGCGCCTCGGACTTGCTGACCTGTTCGCAGAGCAGGGAAAGCGCCTCGTCCAGCCGCCGGCCGGAGATTTCGTCGTTGATTGTTTTCTTGATGATCATGCCCCGTTTCTACCCCCTTGGCGTGGAGGATGCAAACGAATTTCACGGTGGCGAAACAGGGGCATATCTGCTATCGTGCCCAACCATGCCCCAGCCAGCAACACGAGACACAAGAGCCTTAAGCGGCCCGACCCGGCTCGCGCACCTGTTCATGAGCCAGGTTCTCCAGCCGGGCGACCTTGCCGTGGACGCCACCTGCGGCAACGGCCATGACACCCTGTTCATGGCACGACTGGTGGGAGCGAGCGGCAGAATCTGGGCCTTCGACGTCCAGGAACGGGCCATCAGCGCCACCAGCCGGAGGCTGGGCCAGGCCGGCATGACCGAACAGGTGGAGCTGATCCTGGGGGGGCACGAATCCCTGGGCGACCAGGTGCCGACTCCGGTCAGGGGAGTGATGTTCAACCTGGGCTACCTTCCCGGCGGCGACCGTGGCATCATCACCCGGCCGGAAACCACCCGAACCGCACTGAACCAGGCCCTGAACCTGCTCCTGCCCGGCGGTATCCTGGCCGTAACCGCCTATCCCGGCCACGATGGCGGCGACCAAGAGGAAGAGATGCTCAGGGAGTGGTCCGCCAGCCTCCCCCAGCCTTTGTTTCACGCTTGGCGCATGGGGCAGGTCAACACACCGCCTGGCGCCCCTTATCTCATTCTGATCCAAAAGACAGCCTGATGCTCCGCACCCTGCTCCCCTTCATGGTAACGCTACCGGCGCTGGCCTACTGCCTGATCTCGCTGGTCTGCGCCCGCCGCTACTTCCGCGGCCCGCGGCAGACTCGCTGCAGCGCGCCGCCGTCCGTATCCATCCTCAAGCCGGTCAAGGGGATGGACCAGGAGAGCTACCAGAACTTCGTCTCCTTCTGCCAGCAGGAGTATGCCGGACAGGTGCAGCTGCTCTTTGCCCTGGCATCGCCCGAGGACCCGGCTGCGGCGGTGATCCGGCAACTGATGGCCGACTTTCCCGACCGCGACATCTGCCTGACCGTCAATCCGGCCATTCACGGCCCCAACTACAAGGTTTCCAACCTGATCAACGCCTTCCCGCAGGCGAAGCACGACATCATCATCGTCTGCGACAGCGACATCCGGGTTTCCCCCGACTACCTGGCCTCGGTCACTGCCCACTTCCGCGACCCCAGAGTCGGCCTGGTCACCTCCCTGTACCGCACCTCGCAAGTGCACGGCATCGCTACCGCCATGGAGGCCACCGGCTTCACGACCGAGATGATCCCCAACGTCATGGTTGCGCTGCAACTGGAGGGACTCTCCTTTGCCCTGGGGGCATCCATGGCCGTCCGGCGCGAGGCGCTGCTCTCCATGGGGGGCTTCGGGGCGCTGGCCGACTACCTGGCAGACGACTACCAGTTGGGCAACAAGCTGCACCGCTGCGGATGGCGCATCGCCCTGGACGACTGCTTCGTAGAGAGCATGGTTTCAGCCGAGAACCTGGCAACCACCTTCAGCCGGCAACTGCGCTGGGCACGCACCATGCGCGTCAGCCGGCCTGGCGGCTACCTGGCATCCGGCATCACCCTCCCCTTTCCGGCTGCCCTGCTGGCGATCCTGGTGGCGCCAACCCCGACCGTGGCCCTGGCATCGGCGGGGCTGCTCTACCTGGCGCGCCTCTCGGTCGCCACCCTATACAGCCGCCGGTTCGTCCGCGACGGCCTGCTCCCTTGCTGGCTCTGGCTGATTCCTGTGCGTGACATGCTCTCCTCTGTCAGCTGGGCGCTCTCCTTCCTGGGCAATCAGGTGGAGTGGCGCGGCAGCCGCTTCCTGCTGAAGCCGGGGGGCAAACTGGAAGAGCTTGTATGACACCCGACTGCACGCCCTGGCCGCTACTGGCCGTTTTCCGCTTTACTTTTGTCAAAAATGTGCAGTATAAATCTGAGTCCGTTTAATCATTGAGGTATTGTTTTGTCTGCACTGATTCAAGCAATAGGCCGTTCAACCATTGGCTCCATACGCGCGCTGGGAAGAATGGGGTGGTTTCTGGTCCACTCCTTCAGCACCATGGTCCGGACACCGGGCAACCCGGTACACGTCCTCAAGCAACTCTCCTTCATCGGCGCGAAATCCCTCTTCGTCATCTTCCTGACCGCCGCCTTCACCGGCATGGTGCTGGGCCTGCAGGGATACTACACCCTGACCAAGTTCGGCTCCGAAGGAATGCTGGGCACGGCCGTGGCCCTTTCCCTGATCCGCGAGCTGGGACCGGTACTCACGGCGCTGATGGTAACCGGCCGGGCCGGCAGCGCCATCGCCGCCGAGATCGGCATCATGCGCATCACCGAGCAGATCGATGCCCTGGAAACCATGGCGCTGGACCCCTTCAAATACCTGATCACCCCCAAACTCATCGCCGCCATGATCGCCCTGCCGCTCCTGTGCGCCATCTTCGACACGATCGGCATCTACGGCGGCTGGCTGGTGGGGGTCAAACTGCTCGGGGTCAACCCGGGGGCCTACTTCTCCGAGATGGAGAAGTCGGTGGTCTGGCGCGACGTCTACTCCGGCTTCGCCAAGTCGTTCTCCTTCGGCGTGATCATCGCCTGGATCGCCTGCTATAAGGGGTACTTCGCCGGCCATGGCGCCGAAGGGGTCTCCAAGGCAACCACCGAGGCGGTGGTGCTCACCTCCGTCCTGATCCTGGTCTGGGACTACTTCCTCACATCGGTGCTCTTGTGATCAAACTGACCAACGTGCATAAATCCTTCGGCCCCCAGAAGGTGCTGGACGGACTGGATCTCTCCATTCCCGCCGGACAGATAACCGCCATCATCGGCCCCAGCGGCGAGGGAAAGAGCGTCCTGATCAAGCACATGATCGGCCTGCTGAAGCCGGACAACGGCACCATCGAGGTTGACGGGGAGAGCATCCTGGGACTGCGCCGCCAGCACCTGAACAGGGTGCGCGAGAAGTTCGGCATGCTCTTCCAGGGCGCGGCCCTGTTCGACTCCATGAACGTCTTCGACAACGTGGCCTTCCCGCTGAGGGAGAAGACAAAACTGTCCAAGGACGAGATCCGGGCACGGGTACTCTCGGCACTGGAGGACGTGGGACTGAAGAACGTGGAGCGCAAATTCACCGACGAGCTGTCCGGCGGCATGAAGAAACGGGTGGGACTGGCCCGGGCGCTGCTGCTCAAGCCCAAGATCATCCTCTTCGACGAACCGACCACCGGGCTGGACCCGATCATCAAGCGGGCCATCCACCAGTTGATCCGGGATACCCACGCAAAATTCGGCTTCACCGCCGTGATCGTCTCCCATGAGATCCCGGCGATCTTCGACATCGCACAGAACGTGGCAATGCTCTACAAGGGAAAGATCCTTCAGTTCGGCACCACGGACGAGGTCAGAACCTCCAGCAACCCGGTGGTGCGGCAGTTCATCAGCGGCGACCTGGACGGCCCCATACAGATGGTATAATCACGTACTCCGCACAGCCCGGAGGCAGGAACGACTGCGGTTGCCGCGTTCCTCGCCGCGAATCCGGGCGGACAAACAGACAGAAGAGCAGTTGAACAGGGTGTGAACATGAACATGGCAAAACTGGAAATGACCGTCGGCGTCTTCATGATCGTCGGCATACTCTGCCTGGGGTACATCTCCATCAAGTTGGGCAAGATGGAGATCATGGGCGGCGACTACTATACTATTTCCGCTGGCTTCGACTCCGTCTCGGGACTCAAGCCGGGCGCGAGCATTGAAGTGGCCGGAGTCGAGGTGGGCAAGGTGGAGCGCATCGCCCTGGACCCCAAGACCAACGACCGCGCCCTGGCCTACATGAAAATCAAGAGCGGCGTCAAAATCACCGATGACGTGATCGCCTCGGTGCGCACCAGCGGCATCATCGGCGACAAGTTCATCAAGCTGAAGCCGGGCGGCTCGGACACCTACCTCAAAGACAGAGACATGATCTTCGAGACCGAATCGGCCATCGACATCGAGGAACTGGTCAGCAAGTTCATCCATGGCAAGGTGGAGTAGCGGGAGCGCCGGAACACACCCGGATGCCCATCATATAAAAAGAGGACAGTTACTATGATCGCACGAAGAGTTTGTGGATTGCTGCTCGTGGCAGGGATGCTGCTGACAGGCACCGCCATGGCCGAAGAGGCCCCGAGCCAGCCGGTTGAGCCCCGCACAGCGGAAAGACTTAGCCTGCCGACCGCAGCAAGTACCCCATCCGGGGAGACGGCCAGCGACGCCGGGCAACCGAAGCAGCCGGCCTCGGCCATGGACAACACGGCCGACGATGACGAGTACATCGACAATAACGGCATCGAAGAGGTAAGCATTGCAGACCCGATCGAACCGCTGAACCGTTTAATGTTCAAATTCAACGACAAGCTCTATTTCTGGGCTCTCAAACCGGCGGCACAGGGATACAGCTTTATCGTGCCGGAACCGGCGCGCGTCTCGGTGAAGAACTTTTTCTCGAACGTGAAGATGCCCATACGGTTCGTCAACACCCTCCTGCAAGGCAAGTTCGAGGGAGCAAGCACCGAGTTTGCCCGCTTCTGCATCAATAGCACCATAGGTCTGGCCGGCTTCTTCGATGTCGCCAAGAGCCATTTCGAACTTAACGCCTATGACGAGGATTTCGGGCAGACCCTTGGATTCTACGGCATGGGCGGAGTGATGTATATCGTCTGGCCGGTCATGGGCCCCTCAACGCTAAGAGACTCGGTGGGGATGGCAGGCGACTCCGTGCTGAACCCCGCCAGCTACATCACCCCGTTCGGTGCCGCCCTGGGAGCGAAGGTATTCGAAGTGGTCAACAAGACATCACTGGAACTGGGTACCTATGAGGACATCATCGCAGCTTCAGTCGAACCTTACATCGGTATGAGGGACGGCTTTATCCAGCTCAGAAAAAAGCAAATCAACAAATAAGCGGGAGACCACACCATGTTGCAACGCACCCTACTCATTCTGCTGGCCCTTTTCTTCACAGCAACCCACGCATTCGCCACCCCCACCGATGACGTCAGGAAGACCGTCGACCAGGTGATACATATCGTTGCCGACAAGGACATGAAACGCAACGACCAGAAGCGCCGTCAGGCGCTGAAGAGATCCATCAGCGTCCTCTTCAACTATGACGAGATGGCCAAGCGTTCCCTCGGCAGACACTGGAACGACCGCAGCCAGGAAGAGCGGAGGCAGTTCTCCGACCTGTTTGCCAACCTGCTGGAGAAGACCTACGCCAACAAGATCGAATCCTACAACAATGAAAAAGTGATCTACCTCAGGGAAAACATCGCCGCCAACCGCGCCGAAGTAAAATCAAAAATTGTTACAGCAAAACATGACGAGTACACCATGGACTATCGCCTGCTCAACCAGGGCGGAAAATGGATGGTTTACGACGTGGTCATCGAAGGAGTCAGCCTGGTCTCAAATTACCGCAGTCAATTCAACAAGATAATCACCGCCAACGGCTATGGCGAACTGGTGAAAAAACTGCAGGGCAAATCCGGCGACCTGAAGGCTCCATAGGCAAATTAAATTTCTTGACACACGGTTTAGCCCTGTGATAAACGACGTTTGCAGCAAGTTTCGGAAGGTCCTGCAGAACGTTGAAGAACCAGTGTTTTATTCGGCTTTGCGGTTTTCCTGCACCAGACTCCGGAAACTTTGGCGGTAGTACCACTCATTGTTCCGGCATAGCACCGGAGAAAAAAGGAGGTAGGAAATGGCAAAGGGCAAGGTTAAGTGGTTCAACGACACGAAGGGTTTCGGTTTTATCGAGCAGGAAGGCGGCGAGGATGTCTTCGTGCATTTCTCCGCAATTCAGGGCGAAGGCTTCAAATCCCTCTCCGAGGGTGACGAAGTGACCTTCGACATTACCCAGGGCCCCAAGGGCCTGCAGTCTGCCAATGTCGTGAAGGTCCGCTAATTCCGTCGTTTTCAAATTGAGCAAAAAAAAACCCGCTGAGCAATCAGCGGGTTTTTTTTGTGCCTTTTCCTCGCCCGGCTTTTCTCTCCCTGCCGGGATGAATCACTCCCTGCCCAACGGAGTGGGGTTTCTTCGCGCTTACCGCTTCCGCCCTGCCCACCGTCAGCAACACAGTGGCCAACTCCTCCCGCCCCAGCAGGGCGAGAGCCTCGAGAACCTTCTTGCGCTCCCCGGGCAGATGACTGAGCAGGAGCGCTTTCTGAAGCCCCTTCTCCCGGTCGCTGGTCGCCACATACAGCTTTTCCCCTGTCTCGGGATCGATTCCGCTGTAATACATACAGGTAGCACAGGTACCGGGAGTGGGGGTGAAATCCTGCACCTGTTCGACCCGCAGACCGAGACTTCGCAGGGCCAGCGCCAGTTCCAGCATATCCGCCAGGGTGCAACCGGGGTGGCCGGAGATCAGATAGGGAACGATGCGCTGCGGCTTGCCGAGGCGCCTGCTCTCTTCGCGAAAACGGGACAGGAAACGTTCGAAAACCGCCCTGCCCGGCTTATGCATCAGCATTGTGACCCGCTCCACCAGATGCTCGGGCGCCACCTTGAGCAGCCCCCCCACATGGTGAGCGATCAACTCCCGGCAGTAGGCCGGCTGACGCTCCAGCAGGTCGTAGCGCACCCCCGACGACACCGCCACATGACGCACCCCCGCGAAGCCGCGGGCCGCATGCAGCAGGCGCACGGCCCACCGGTCATCCACGATCAGATGCCGGCACTGCTTCGGGAAGAGGCAGCTCTCCCTGCGGCAGAGTTTCATGGCTGCGGAATCGCCGCAGGAGAGACCGTACATGTTGGCGGTGGGGCCGCCGATATCGCTGATGCTGCCCCGGAACCAAGGTTTTCGAACCAGATCCCGGATCTCGCTCTCCACGGAGGCCTGACCCCGGGACTGGATCAGCTTCCCTTGGTGCATGACGATGGCGCAGAAGGAGCAGCCGCCAAAGCAGCCGCGGTGACTGGTTATGGAGCACCTGATCTGCTCCCAGGCCGGGATCGTTTCTCCATAGGAGGGATGGGGAGCCTTCTCGAAGGGAAGGGCGTAGAGAGCATCCATCTCCGCCTCCTCCAGCGGCAAGGAGGGGGGAGCGCAGACCAGCAGGCGATCGCCATGGCGCTGGACGATGGTCCGGCCGCTGTAGGGGTTCTGTTCCCTGCTTGCCAGCCGGAACGCCTCGGCAAATTTCAGCCGGTCGCTGCCGCACTCCTCGAAGGAGGGAATCTCCAGGCGATCGGCCACCTGACGATCGGACTTTTCAATCCAGCAGGTACCGCGCAGATCCCGTATATCCGCCAGAGACTCACCCCGCCCCATGCGCTGCGCCAGTTCCAACATCGACCGTTCGGCCATACCATAGAGCAGGAGATCGGCCTTGGCGTCGAAGAGCAACGAACGCCGCACGCGGTTTTCCCAGTAATCGTAGTGGGCGAAACGACGCAGCGAGGCCTCGATCCCGCCGATTACCACCGGCACATCGCGGAAGGCCTCCTTCAGCCGGGAGGTATAGATCAGGGTGGCCCGGTTGGGGCGGGCACCGTGGCGGTTGCCCGGCGTGTAGGCGTCGTCGTGACGCAGCTTCCGTGCCGGCGTGTAGTGGGCCACCATGGAATCCATGGCTCCCGCCGATGCGGCGAAGAAGAGCCGCGGCCTGCCCAAGGCCATGAAGGGTTCCGCTGAGCGCCAGTCAGGCTGGGCAATGATGCCGACCCGGAAACCATGTTGTTCCAGCCAGCGGGCCAGGAGCGGCACACCGAAGGCGGGGTGGTCCACATAGGCATCGCCGTTGACGAAAATGACGTCCAGTTGGTCCCAGCCACGCCTATGCATCTCTGATCTTGTTGTGGGTATGAATGCCATGGGTTTCCTGGCGCGTTCCGCGCGGGATGGTTGCAGCCTGAGCCGATGGGGAATCAGACAGGGTTGACGAGCAGGGTGGACAGGGCGGTCACGAAAGGAGCGTCTGGCCCGGCAGGTTCCAGCGCTTCCCCTCCCGGCAACCGACGGCATCGAGGATGCGGACGCCCCGCGACTAGAGACACGGGACCGCACTACACCTGAAATCAAGGCAAAGAATACCATCTGTTGCCGTTTCGCGGTTGAGTTTTTTTCGCGCCATGTCATCCCCTATGGTTCGCAAGACTCGCTGTCACTACAGCGACCAGTTTAGACTTTTGGGGAAGCCTGAAAACCGAGTTACTTCATTGCAAATGAATCAGCCAGCAGACCCCACCCGCCCCATAAACACCGTTTCGCCGACACTAGAGTCCATTCGCGCCACATACCGGCAACAATTGCATGACGGGCACAAAAAAGCCTTCACACAAACCAAGACTATGTGAAGACAGGAGATCAAATGAGTCGCCCTCTGACAGCCGGAATCGCCAAGACACACCTATCTACTGCTTTATTCGTCGTTTTTTATATCCAGACCTTTCATGTCGTACTAAAAGCTTATATTGACAACGACCAGTATCTTCATTTGGTATTTATAATATTTATTATGTTGTTTTTAATCTTTTTCCCGAGTATACAAAAACAACGTTTTAAATATAAATCAAATACAGTCGATCAAACCTCATGGGGAGATCGTATCAATCATTGGGGCTCTCAGAGAAAGCCGGGATGCTGAAATATTTCATAGGATATTTTGTAGGCATTCCGGCTTTCTCGGTTAACAGCCCGAAATAAGCACAATCTCTGAATTTCAAACTGTATGCCAACACCAAGAAGCGCATACAGATTCCTGCAGGCAGGCAACATCTCAATTCAAAGGAGAATGTACACATGGCATTAGCAGATCAGACGTTCGGTTTTTTCATCCCTAGCGTAACACTGTTGGGTCTCGGCTGCTCGAAAGAAGCAGGCGAACAGGCTAAAGCGCTTGGCGCAACGAAACTGTTGATCGTCACCGACGCGGGCCTTGCCAAGATGGGTGTTGCCGACACTATCAAAGGCTATGTTGAAGCAGCCGGCCTCCAGGCCGCCATTTACCCCGGTGCAGAGCCGAACCCGACCGACAAGAACGTACACGATGGCGTAAAAGCCTATCAGGACAACAAGTGTGATGGCATTATCTCCCTCGGCGGCGGCAGCTCCCATGACTGCGGCAAGGGTATCGGCCTTGTTATCGCCGGTGGCGGCAACATCCGCGACTACGAAGGCGTCAACAAGTCAACCAAAGTGATGCCTCCGTTCCTGGCTATCAATACCACCGCCGGTACCGCCTCCGAAATGACCCGCTTCTGCATCATCACCAACACCGATACCCATGTCAAAATGGCTATCGTTGATTGGCGCGTAACTCCGAACATCGCCATCGACGATCCCCTGATGATGGTTGGCATGCCGCCGAAACTGACCGCCGCTACCGGCATGGACGCACTGACCCACGCTGTTGAAGCGTATGTTTCCATCATCGCCAACCCGATCACCGACGCTTGCGCCATCAAGGCTATCGAACTGATCGCCAAGAACCTGAGCCCGGCTGTTGCCAACGGCGAAGACCTTGTCGCCCGTGACGCCATGGCATATGCCGAATACCTGGCCGGTATGGCATTCAACAACGCCAGCCTCGGCTATGTTCACTCCATGGCTCACCAGCTGGGCGGCTTCTACAACCTGCCGCACGGCGTCTGCAACGCCATCCTGCTGCCGGTCGTCAGCCAGTTCAACCTGATCGCATGCCCGCAGCGCTTTGCCGACATCGCCGTTGCTCTCGGCGAGTGCATCGACGGCCTGTCGGTAACCGAAGCCGGCCAGAAAGCCATCGACAGAATCAAGTCCCTGTCCGCTTCCATCGGCATTCCTGCCAACCTGACCGAGCTGGGCGTAAAAGAAGCCGACCTGAAGATCATGTCCGAAAACGCCAAGAAAGACGCTTGCCAGCTGACCAACCCGCGTAAAGCCACGTTGGACGAAGTCATTAGCATCTTCAAAGCTGCCCTGTAATCAACGCAAGAATGGTCTGAATGTATTGTTTTTGATGTGCCGGGCCAGTGGTAACAATTTGTGCCCGATATGGTCCATTCTTAGAGACTGGCCCGGTCCCCTTTAACCGGGGGTACTTCCAAACTGAGGATGGTCACCAGAAAGGGGAGGAGCCTGCGCACCAACGTTCAAGGCTCCAAAAACCGGCTTGAGGCCACCTCAAATCAGTCGGTCAGATGTGAAAAAGGCCCCCAGTATATCTGGGGGCCTTTTTGCAAGCATGAACCTGCTGACAAACACGACACGAACCTTTGGACTGCCTGAATCTTTACCACGCACTATTTCGCATCAATCCAGATAACAGAAAGGCTTGAGGTAAAATCGTCACCACTTGAGCGCCAAATCGACAGTGGCAGGCGGTAACCTCATGCGTTCGACTAGTTGCTGCCGCTGGTCTGGGCCTTGATCTTTTCATTGGGGCTGATTTCCAACTGAACACGACGGTTCAATGCGCGATTTACCTCAGTATCGTTGGGAACCGCGGGATGGCTTGAGCCGTACCCGATTGCCGTCATCCTGGAGCTTGGAACGCCGTTGGCAGCAAGAAAGTCGCGAACCTGATTGGCCCGCCTTTGACTGAGTGGCTGGTTAATCTTATCGGAACCAGTCGAATCGGTGTGGCCCTGGATGATGATGTTGGTTTCGGAACCCTTTAGCGTAGCCGCGGCCTTGGCCAGCGATTCTTTCGCCGACGTTTTCAGCTCGTCCTTCCCGGTGTCAAACAGAATTCCTGATGGCAACGCGACATACACGTTTTCTCCATCACGGACTACTTCCGCTTCAGGCATACTCTTCTTTAAGGCAGCCGCCTGCCGGTCCATATAGTTACCAATGCCGCCACCAACAACCGCGCCGGACAGCCCGCCGATCGCCGCTCCTTTCCCACCGCCGATCAGCGCGCCAAGACCTGCGCCTACTGCGGCACCGCCCACTCCACCGATGGCGGTCCTCTTGTACTCGTAGCTGCCATCCGGGTTTGTAGCACAACCACCCATCATGAGCCCCACCGTTGAAGCGCAAACAATGACCTTCACAACCCATTTAGATTTCATAACGTACCTCCCCATTTATTTGAGTTACCGCGCTAGCGACGAGTCGCTTGCATGATGTTTGCAGACACCGACAACCTTTCTTATGCTGCCAGGGCTGCAACTTCCAGCCTGATTCGTCGACAGTGCCAGCGACTTGATTGCGCTACCACTCTGCCTCTCGGATTGTCCGACAGTTCCATCATCAGTATTTTCCATGTAAAGGCCATCAGGTCCCACGATATTTTCATCTGACATCCAGCCTGCAACCAGTCTGGCACCCTGTTCAGCGGCACGTGAACCGGCTTGCATTTCCATTTTACCACTCCCGCCACCAATTTCAGCAGAGGTCTCCCCTAACGGGCTTTTGACTTTCTCAATCTTTAAAATTGTGGGACATGAAACAAACGACCTGGAAAACAAGCTCCTGAGCGTCGACATCATCAGGGAGAATTTCAGGGTATTTCGGGATGTGTACGACCATCTCACAACAGACGAAAAATACGACCTGCTGCATCTTCTGGTCAAGAAGGTCGTCTATTACGAGGAAGCGGAAGCTGATGCGGATGGCACTAAGGCAGGGAAAATAAAAATGGATCTATGGGAGTTGCCGCCCATAGATCCATCTATTTTGGGCTCAGCAGATGATTTTGCTGAGCGTAACGCTTGGCTCCCCGAAGCAGACAAAGCAGGGTACTGGGAAGAGAATCTTTCGCTGTAACGGCCGGTAGTTGACCGGCTCGTCCGGTCTAACTCCCTTGTTGGAATCCGACTTCGCCCGAAACTGTCAATTTATCAATACCCGGTCCCACGGTCCCTTTACCGGCTTTTACTGGCGATGTCTGCCTGACCCCTTCGGGGTCTCCCTAACGCAAGTGCCTCATCGCAGACGCGTCAACCTTTTTACGTCCATACTCATGAACAAGGGTCCAGTACAGTGCCACCCACCCCATTGCCCAAAGCTTATCCTTGCTCAGGAATTTCCAGACTGCATCAGGATGTGCGTCAATGGTGATGAACTCCCGTGTCTCCCATTTCCCGCCCGAACCTCGGGATCGTTGAGCGAAAGCTTCGGAAGCGGTGTATTTCAGGTGGGCCATCCCGATCAGGTTCCATTGGTAATACTCCAGATCGACACCGAAGCCGAGGAAGACGATGTCCTCTTCAGCCAGGTCCACACCTACCTCTTCATTCGCTCCGCGTATTGCCGTGCGGTAGATGTCGGGACAAGGAGTACTGTGAGCCCGATCGAGGTCCGGGTGAATTCCCTCGACGAAAGAGACATCAAGTTCCCCCGGCCTCACTCCGGATTGGGTGCTTCGACGGGATAGGATAATTTTGTGGTCAGTCGATAAAAGAACCAATGAAACACCGAACCCCACGGAGAGAAACGGAATCGGCTGATGCATGGGGGGCGTCAGGTACCTCTGACGTAAAGTTGTTCCATCGGAGAGTACTGAGTCCAAACTCTCAACGGTAGCCTGGAAAGCATAGTAGTCGGATTTTTGAAAGATAAGACGAAGTTCAAGGTCCTCGTTGGGGACTGTTCGTCCAACAACGTATCGTTTCAGCGCATAGAGGGGGCCGTTCCAATGGCAGGGTTCGGCAGCCAGCCGCTTTTTCGCCTCTCTTGCCTCGATGGCATCTCTGAGTTCCTTGACTTCAGGCGGCAGGCTGATGGGGGATTGATCTACAGTGCAGGAAATAGTCGGTGGTGTGTAAGAGTGTTCCCCGTCACCGTCAATGACCAAAAAGTTGAATTCGTGGCTGCCGAGATGGAATTTTTCAATCATGGCAGAGCCGGCCGGTTTCATCGCTAGGTAGAATAAGCGCCTCGCATGTTTGATGATGGCGTTTCTGACTCGTTCCAATGGCGGCTGAAAAATGACTGCGGCGACCACTCCGACGATTGCACCAATTATCAGTTCCACATTCTGTCCTCCTTGAAACATTAGCAGGCTGGCAAGTAGCCGGTGCGAGTTTCACAGCACGCTCACTTTCGCGGATACCTTAGCATAATCAGCGAAGGGGAGTTATAGCGGTTTTGGAAGAGATGACCGCTCCTGTGATAGCGAAGGTAAGCAATAGAGCAAATCCGTCATTCATTTAACTCCCACCAAAGGACCGAGGGTAAAACTATTTGGTGATTATTAAATTTCACCAAAATCGACACATCAAAAACCTTTCGCTTCTTTCTGTTTTTTTGCCAACGGGCCGGAAAATCACCCGTCGGCTTTTTGGGCGGGTGCATTTTTCTTGTTGGGAATTGTTTCTAAAATTCCCTTTTCAAGGGCAGACCCCTCTTTCGTCCTTACTATCTTCCAAAAACCTCTATGTCCTTTTCGCCTGATCGCAGGAAATTGAGAAAATCCAACCCTCTATATTTGCATGTTTCAAAGATGCTCAAAAGAATTAGATACTCATTCAGACCTTTTTCGGTAGTAATCCCTTTAATGATATTTCGAAGCATGGCAAAAGGCTTTACTGCATGTTCGGCATTGTTGTTATTCCACGGAACCCCATCATACCTCAGGAAAGTAAACAGTTTGTCCCTGTTTTTTTCAAAACGATCTCTGATTTTTATAGCCGTCTCAGTCTTCAGATTAAGGTGCGACAATTCTTTATAGAAGCGATCCACGAAAGGAAGATGCTTTTTCAGAAAATGGCATTTCAGCCCAAAACGGTCAACTGTTTCTACCATCGGTCGCAATAAGTTTGTGAAACTTTCTGCCACCCGTTTTATCTCATCATCGTAAGGATGCTTGTACAGAGCATCGTTGATGTCTCGGGTAAGGTGAATGAGGCATTTCTGCTGGGGACAATTGATGCTGTCATATACGGCGTAGAAATCAGATACCAGAACTCCCTTGAAGTCTTTTAGCAGCGATTGAACATAGTCACCCTCACGAGTTTCGGTATAGAAATATGCAACTTCTTGCATACTCGCAAATACCCAAACAAAACCGACAGAATTTCTCAGAGTGATTTTTGTTTCATCGGCGTGGAGAAGAGTGCCATTACAGAGCTTCTTGAGAATGGCATTGAAGGTTCCATCGTATGAATTTGCAGCATATGTCTTAATGCGGTTTGATGTTCCTTCCTGCAGTCCCAATTTATAAATTCTATTCATGCTTTCATCAATGGTAATAATGGGTATACGCAACTCAATACATTGATAAATGTAATATGCCATGAGTTCATTGCCAAAATGGCTTTTTGAAATAGGTTTAGAATCAGATAAGAAGGTTTTACCGCAGTCATGACAAAGATATTGTTTATACGTGTACATAACTACCCATCTCTTGATGCCGTTCCGCGCGAATTTGAGATCAGTAACCGTTTTTGAATGTTTCGCATTCTGATAAAATCTCTTTGACTGGCATCTTGGACATAAGCTTGGGCGTTGACAATCAATTATCTTATTTGGCACAAGTTCTTTTTTGGATTCTGATGCCTTACGTGCTTTCAGCTTCAATTTAGGACTTGTTTTCAGGTAAACTCGCTCACGTTGATAATCCCAATAAGCGGCCTGGTTGATTATTTCAAACTCGGGAATTAAAAAAGTATTTCTCTTGAATCCATAGGGATGCTCTCTCTTCTGTTTGCTTATATCGATGATATCCTTTTCGCTCGTCACCTCACTCCTTGTTTGTTTGGTCTGCAAACTGAGCACCTTATGTGTCACAACTTCAAGAGCAGCACAGTCCTCGGCATTGTAGCGAATAAGATTTTTCTTTTCTGGCAGTCTTCTTGAGTGTTCCCACATTTCTCGGCAAACAATCGACTGTATTCCAGACGCAAGCGTCTCTGACCATCGGAACCCACAATAGCCGGCGATTTCCTTCAAGCCATTCGAAGCAACAGGAAAATAGATGCGGCTATAGATGATGGAAAGAAGATTGATTGGCGACAACAGAGGTCTTTCTGCGTCTGCTCCTGCGCATGGCGCGCCATAACGCTTGACCATAGTCCTGATAAAGGTTGATTCATAGCCGCCGTAGCATATGAGAACAGGATTCTCAATTGACAAAAAAATGCCAACGAATTCCTTCCAAATCTTCTCCTCATCTTCCGGCGCGTCTGCCCATAAACTGTGCTGATCAACAGCATCACCATTACCGATACGAACACCGATGAGATAGTAAAAATCGCGATCTGGCAATCCTTCAACATCCAGATAAACCGGTGTTCCCTCAATTTTCAGTTCCGGACAGCCGACGATGTGAATTTTCTTTTCCCGGATCGCGAGCGCCTTAAGTGAGTGGTTGTACTTCTCCCGCTTGTCTCGTAATCGTTTGGGTCGTCGCCTGGGTCTGAAAGTATACGAAAGCTGAGTTATCGTGAAGACACCTTTGCTGTTATGCTTCTTCCTTTCTTTTTCCGTCATCCCAGCCAATAAGCTGAGTTCGTCCTTCTCTATCGCATTTTCCCGGCAACGAACTTGGTACTCACATTCGGTACAATGCCGGTTGAGTGAAAGATCAGGCGGCGAATCGCTATAAAGCAGTGAGATAATCTTCGCGGCGAGCTTTCTGACAGTTCCTGTAAGGGTCGATACTCTCACCTTAACCGTTGAATGATTAATGCCATGAATAATCCTGCCGTAGCTGACATTTCGCCTGAGCATTTCGGAGAGAACAAGGGCATCATATGCCAGTAGCAATTTGTCATCCTTTGCAAGTTTGTTGGTGAAGATGAAACGGAAAGGGGTGAACAGGGCGGGCTTTCCTCGGCCTTCAGAAGATATTCTTTCTATAATGTGAATGCTGGATTCTAGGTTCTCTGCTCGCGCTGATAAATTTATCGCATACTTCCATTTCCCCGTTTTCACATTCAGAAAGTCAGCCTTCGCAACAACATGTTCTGCGTTCGCAATGCTATTCTTCAATCGTTCAACACCATCAGTACGGTATGTCTCGTTCTGTGCATGCGCCCAATCCGAATAGATATTCCCGGCCCCTTCTTCGCCACGAAATCGGAGCCAGCACTTGGTAGGACACTTGAGATAGGCTTCAAATATTTCAGAGGTAATCACCATGATTTAGTTTGGAAGGGAGTATAATGGCGAACATGATAGGCATAAATTCGCATTTATGTAATTCCTCCATCTCACTCAATGAGGTTGATCAAGGCGACCGATTCAATTCAATCCAAATTCACACTCCTTCTCTGTAACACATTCTGAATAAATTCAAATTGTTTTGGGGAAGATAATCTGAGAACTGACACCGGTCGTCATCACACCGGAACACCGGCCCCCATCACTTCAGTGTCGTCGGTCCCTTTCAGCGGAATACGCTCAGTCGCGCGAATGATTCATATTTCAAGCGACAATGAATCTTCAACTACCTGCCTGACAAACTGATACTCCTGCATCATCTTCAGCAGATCGAGGGCTGTCATTCCCGTGTCCTTGTAATACCAGTTCCGTGCCCGTTCCACAGGTATATTGAGGTCACGGGCCACTTGTTTCGTCGTGATCCTCCGCTTCCGTAGCAACTTCACAATATATCTCGTCAGGTCACCATTGTTGAGTTCATTTTTATGGCAGATCTGCCACAGAATCTTGCTAGACATACGCCCCTTGTTGGTTGAAAGTATTACCGGAATATTCTCTGTGTAATTAAGGAGATACCCAGAATATGCAACAAACGGGAACGGCATATACACCGGCTGAAATCAAGAGTCTGCGTCTGAAAGGTGCCATGTATATCCGTATGTCCACAGAGTTGCAGGTGGAGTCGCCGGAAAACCAGGAACGGGCAATACGCACCTATGCCGCTGAATACGGCATTGAAATCATCAAGACCTATGCGGACCTGGGTGTCAGCGGGATCAATACGGAAAAGCGGGAACAATTTCAGTCCCTGATTGACGATGTGGAGCAGGGGCGGAATGGTTACGACATTGTTCTGTATCTGGATGAGAGCCGCTGGGGACGGTTTGTAAACAGCCGCGAGGCTGAGTATCACCGGATGAGGCTGGAACGCAAAAACGTCGTCTGCCAGTCCTGCGAAAAGCCGTTGACGCTTTCCAGCAACCTTGCCGACCGGATTATGACCCTGCTGCGGGACGAAAGCGCCAGCGACTATTGCCGCCAGCTCTCTCAGAAGGTATGGGCGGGACAATGCAACCTGGTGGCGAAAGGATACCGGCAGGGAGGTGTGGCAGGGTTCGGGCTCCGGCGCATGCTGTTGGACGAAGCCGGTAGACCCAAGCAGGAACTGGCAATGGGGCAGCGGAAAAGCCTGCTCACCGAGCGGGTGATTCTGATGCCGGGACCGGAGGAGGAATGCCGGACTGTGCTCTGGATTTACGACCAGTTCATCTCCGGTAGCAGCGAAACCGACATTGCGGCGCAACTGAACGCACGAGGGGTGAATAACCATTTCGGTCGCCCCTGGTCACGCGGAACCGTGTGCGAGGTACTGACCAATGAGAAATATGTCGGCAACAATTTATTCAACCGCACGTCGGGAAAAATGAAGAGCCGAGCCAAGCCGAATCCGGAGAGTGAGTGGGTGCGGAAGGATCACGCCTTCGAGCCAGTAGTTGACATGGAGCGTTTCTACACTGTCCAGGGCATTTACCGGGAGCGGAACAAGAAGGCTACCGACGAGGAGCTGTTGCAGGGACTGCGGGATTTATATGTCCGGCAAGGACGTCTTTCGGCGCTGATCATTGACGAAGCTGATTTCCTGCCCCCCAGCAGCCTGATCAGCAATCGCTTCGGCGGCCTGCTGCGGGTCTATCAGATGATCGGCTATACCCCGAAGCGCGACTATCAGTATGTTGCCATCAATCAGCGGTTGCGTGCACTTCATGCCGAGATCGTGGCTGATGTCGTCCGCACTATAGAAAACCTCTGCGGGAGGCGGATTCCCATCAATCCGGAAAGCTGTCTGCTGGAACTGAATCGGAATCTCTTCGTTTCAGTTGTCATTAGCCGCTGCTTCACAACGCCTTCCGGAATCCGGCGCTGGAAAATCCGCTTCGACAACGGTCTCCGTCCCGACATAACCGTAGCGGTACGCATGGATGTCCGTAATGAAGCGATCAAGGATTACTACATCCTGCCGGCGTTAGAATTTTCAGCTGATCAGTTGAAGCTGTCGGAGGAGAACGCGGGATTTCTGGACGGCTTTCGTACCGATACATTGGATTACTTGCTGAAGCTGAGCGTCAACATCTCTCTCGACAAGGCGGTGCAACATGGAACATGGGGCCATAGCGCTTATTCCCATTGAAGATATACACATCCTGAATCCAAGGGTGCGCAATCAGATCATTGCTGAGGAAATCCGCCAGAACATTCGGAGCATCGGCCTAAAAAGACCAATAACGGTCGCTCCCAGAAAAGATTCGAAAAACGGCAAGAAATATGACCTCGTGTGCGGCCAGGGTAGAATCGAAGCCTTCATCGCCGCCGGGGAAACGGAAATCCCCGCGATCATTCGCGAAGTGAGCGAAGAAGATGCGCATCTCATGAGTCTGGTGGAGAATATCGCCCGGCGTAACAACAGCGCCCTGGAGCTCCTGCAGAGTATCAAATATCTGAAAGGCCAGGGGTACGCTGACGATGCCATTGCTGCCAAGACCAACCTTGGCAAAGACTATATTCGCGGCATTATCCGTCTGCTCGAAGAGGGAGAGGAATACCTGGTCAATGCCGTGGAAAAGGGGCGAATCCCGTTATACCAGGCGCTGAACATTGCATCGGAAGACGACGCCGACGTGCAGACTGCCCTGACGGAAGCCTATGAATCGGGAGCCTTGACAGGAAAAAAGCTGGTCGTTCTGCAGAAAATCATTTCCCGACGGAAACATTACGGCAAAGGGCTTTCTGCCCCCTCACGCGAAAAAACCAAGGTTTCCGCAGAAGATCTGATTGCAGCCTATGAAAACGGCGCCAAGGAGAAGAAACGGCTGCTTGCTCAGTCGAACTACATCAAGGATGTCCTGGACTACACGGTCATGGCTCTGCGCCAGTTATTGATTGATGTTCATTTCACCAATCAGCTGAAGGCAGTCGGCATGAATGAAATACCTCTGCATGTCACGGATCTTCTGAAAAGGTAGCGGCCATGGCAAACACAATAAAGCAGGGATTCCAGGAAAAGCTGATCGAGCTTGGCGTGGAGGAGCTGTTACCCACCAAGAACATTTCCATCCATGCAATAAAATGCAGAAAGTATGCTCAGGTTCTTTCCTCCATCCGAGAAGTGGGCCTTATCGAAGCCCCAGTAGTCGCACCGTTAAAAAAAGGAAAAGGCTATCTCCTGCTCGATGGCCATCTGCGTATCATGGCATTGAAGGAATTGGGGGTGGATCACGTTTCCTGTCTGATCTCCACCGATGACGAGACCTATACCTACAACAAATACATCAATCGGCTTTCGGCGATTCAGGAACATCGCATGATCTTGAAAGCCGTACAGTCAGGAGTCTCTGAAGAAAAACTCGCCAGAGCCTTGAATCTCGATATCAGAACCATCAGGAACAAGAGATATCTGCTCGATGGCATCTGCCCCGGGGCGGTCGAACTGCTGAAGGACAAGGCCGTGCCGGAACCGGTGTTCAGGGTATTGAGAAAAATGAAGGCGCCCCGGCAGGTCACCGCAGCCATGCTGATGAACGACCAGAACAAGTTCAGCTGCAATTATGCCAAGGCCCTTCTGGACGCAACACCGGCAAATCAGCTCGTCAATAAAGGCAAACCGAAAAAGGAAACTCCGGCGATACTCGCCCGCCAGGCTCGCCTTGAGGAAGAGAGTCTTGCCCTATCCAGGGAGATCGGCTCATTGAAGGAGCAGTACGGTACCGCGATGATCGACATGACATCCATGCAGGCATATCTGAAAAGTCTGCTCGGCAATGAAGCGGTAGCGAAATACCTGCGGGAGCTTCATGGTCCTGTCCATGACAAATTCAAGGAAATCGCTGAACTTGACTTCTTTAGGCTGAAGAATATGGCTTGAGAGTTGAGAAACTGTGCACACAATAGCCCCAATAATTCCCATGCAGTCAGTTCCGGATTAATTGTGGAGCTTCTTCGACGGCCGCAGTAACCGGCCCAGCGCCGCTCGGAATTTCAGCGGAATCTCGAAGTCCAAAGGTCTGATGGCCACCCTTTACAAAGGGTGATTTGTCCCCGTTATTCCTGATGTCGGAGTAGAGCCGGGCGCTGACGGTGGCCTCCGGGGTTTTGCCTTAGGAGTGCCAGAAACCGGAGGCCATGATCCTTTCAGTGGTCTCCCTGGCGTGCAGCGCCGTTCCCACCTGCTGCAAAACCCGAATGGCTGCCGTTTTAACGTCCATTATGCCCCCCACCTGCTTGTGCCAGTTTCGCCATCATCGTCATATCCTCAGATCAAGCCGAAGAAACGCTCGAAGAACGCGCCCAACTTGTCCAGCACCGTTTGCTTTTTTACACCATGGCCATTGTTTTTATTGAACCTTGAAACCGGTGGCAGAATCTTCGTGATCGCCGTACCGGCGACCGGGATCGCTCCGTACCGGAACGCATTGTCAACAAACGCCTTCGTCTCGTCAGCATTGAGCTCTTCATCCGCGATGATCCTGTCAAGCTCATCAACCTTCTTTGCTGCAATGAAGGCGACCCATTCCGCATCGACCTTGGCTTTTGTGGAAACGGAATCAACAAACTGCTCGATGAGGTCTTTCTTGTTACGCAAGCTGGGGCTGGCATTGATCGCACGATCAATAGCGGCCCGAATCTCCTTGTCTTCACCCGATCCTTTCTTCTTCAGGTACTTCTCAACCAGCATCAGGATGTAATCGACGTTGATTTCGACCTGCTTGATCAGCTCGATCTCGAACACCACATCGTCGTTGATCGACTCCTTTTCCGCTTCCGATACGCTGCGGAATTCGGCGTACAGGTTCAGGTACAGGCTCTGGTAATCCTGAAAATCCCGCTCTGTCAGGATTTCGTTGCCTGCGAAATCGTCGAAGGCGGTGAGAATGTTCTTCAACCGCAAGATCGAACCGAAGAGCTTGATAAATGCCTTCTGCGCCGCTTCGCCGACGATGGCCTGGCCGAGCGGAAACTTCTCGACCAACTCCTCGATCCGTTTCTGGTACTCCTTGTAATACTCCGCATAAGGTTTCAGCAGTACGATGCCCTTGGCATCCTTGTTGCCGAACAGGGCCAGGGCGTCGTTGGTTTCCTGTTCGAGATCGCGGAAGGAAACGATGTTGCCGTAGGTCTTGACCGAATTGAGGATTCGGTTTGTGCGCGAATATGCCTGGATCAGCCCGTGGGCACGCAGGTTCTTGTCCGCCCACAGGGTGTTGAGCGTGGTGGCATCGAAGCCGGTCAGGAACATATTGACCACAATAACCATATCCAGCTCGCGTTTCTTCAGCCGCTGCGACAAATCCTTGTAGTAATTTTGAAACTTGTCGGCCGAGGTGTCGAAGCTCGTGCCGAACAGGGCGTTGTAATCTTTGATCGCGGCATCCAGAAAATCGCGCGAGCTTTGATCCAGCCCCTCTAGTTCGAACTCCTCCTCGCTCAGCAGGCCATCGGTTTCTTCCTCGTTGGCGGCAAAGCTGTAGATCAGGCCCACCTTGAGACGCCGTGCGGGCGGCAGTTCTTTTTCCTGCTGGGCGAACTCGGCGTAATAGCGTTTGGCCGCGTCGATGGAAACCGTGGCGAACAGCGAATTGAATCCGACCAGCCGCTTGCCATCATGGCTGTAGCTGGCATTACGCTTGGTTTTCTGGTCGAAGTGCTCACGGATATAGCTCACCACCTGTGTGATGCGCTCCGGGGCCAGCAGTGCCCGCTCCGTGTCGATGGCCGACACCTTCTTGTCCTTGATGCCCGGCAATGTTTTGATCGTGTTGATGTAGTCGATGCGGAAGGGCAACACATTCTTGTCGTTGATGGCATCGACGATCGTGTAGGTGTGCAGCTTGTCGCCAAAAGCCTGCTCGGTGGTGCGCCGTAGCGGATTGCCCGTAGTGCCAGCGTTTTCGGCGAAAATCGGCGTGCCGGTGAAACCGAACAGGTGGTAGCGCTTGAAGACCCGAGTGATTTCGGTATGCATGTCGCCGAACTGGCTACGATGACATTCATCGAAAATCACCACCACATGCTGGTCATACACTGAATGCTTCTTGTTCTTGGCAACGAAACGTGAAAGCTTCTGGATGGTAGTGATGATGATGCGTGCGTTCGGGTCTTCCAGTTGCTTTTGCAGCACAGCCGTCGAGGTATTGGAGTTGGCCGCCCCTTTCTCGAAGCGCTCGTATTCGCGCATGGTCTGGTAATCCAGATCCTTTCGATCAACCACAAACAGCACCTTGTCGATCTCCGGCAGGCCCCGCGTCAGTTGCGCCGCCTTGAAACTGGTCAGCGTCTTTCCGCTGCCGGTGGTGTGCCAGATGTAGCCGCCGGCAGCAACGCTACCCAGTTGCCGGTAGTTGGTGCTGGTCGTGATGCGTTGCAGAATCTGTTCAGCCGCGACAATCTGATAGGGCCGCATCACCAGAAGTTTGCGATCCACGTCGAACACGCAGTAGCGGGTCAGGATATTCAGCAGCGTATGCTTGGCGAAGAAGGTCTTGGTGAAGCCGGTCAACTCGGTGATCGGCAGGTTTTTCGCATCGGCCCACCAGCTGGTGAAGGAAAAGCTGTTGGAGGTCTTCTGGCGTGAGCGTTTGCTCCGTTGTTCCGCCAGGTGACCATCGCGCACCGTGTTGCTGTAGTACTTGGTCAGCGTACCGTTGCTTATGATGAACAACTGCACATACTCGAACAGGCCGGAGCCCGCCCAGAAACTGTCGCGCTGGTAGCGATTGATCTGGTTAAAAGCCTCGCGGATGTCCACTCCACGGCGTTTCATCTCCACATGCACCATCGGCAGACCGTTGACCAGCACCGTCACGTCATAGCGGTTGGCCCGCTTGGCACCGTATTCACCCTGTGGCACCTCGTACTGGTTGATGACCTGCAGGCTGTTGTTGTGGATATGCTGCTTGTCGATCAGATAGATGTTCTTGACCGTGCCATCGTCGCGCTTGAGCACCTGAATATGGTCTTCCTGGATGCGCGTGGTCTTTTCTATAATGCCGTCATTGGCACCGGCTATACAGGTGCTGAAGAAACGATCCCATTCGGCATCGGAAAAGGCGATTTTATTGAGCCGCTCAAGCTTACCGCGCAGGTTGGCGGTCAGATCGGCCTCAGAGGTGATCGGCAGGTAGTCGTAGGCCTGCAACTGCAATTGCTTGATGAAGGCTTTTTCCAGCTCGGCTTCAGACTGGTAGGCTGTCTCACGGACCCTGTCGGGCAGGAATTCGGCGACGACCGTGCTTTCGTTGGAAAACGCAATCGGTTCGATGCGGTACGGCATGAGGCCTTCGCTCATGCGGCCTCCCGGAAACTGAGCAAACGGTCGCGGTAGTGCTCGTACTGCTGGCGGCGGGCCTTGATTTCGGCGGGCAAGCCGCTGGAGAGGTCGTTCACCAGCGCGTCGAATTTGTCGAGGATGGCGACGATGCGTTCTTGTTCATCGAGCGAGGGAACTGGGATTGTGAGCTTGCCGAGGCTTTCGGAGGACAAGCGTTTGACCTTTGCCCGGGCCACGAATTTGTTTTTTTCCGCGTGGAAGGCCGTAGTCTGAAAATAATAGGAGACGAACCTCGGATTCAGCGAATGACGGAATGCGAAGCAGTCGTCATGAATGGCCACCTGTCCATCGCCAAGCCATGCGACAGCCTTGCCGACATCTTCAACCGTCTCCCCGACTCCGGCAATCACAAGGTCGCCCGGCTTGGCGAAGCGCAGTATTGATATCATGTCCGAACGTACATGCGAAACTGTCGCCGTGGTGGCGGTACCATACTGTGTATAGATGTCGCCATAGTGAATGCATCCGATTCCATCAGGAACATAATCGTTCTTGGTGAAGCGCCGCCCGCGAAAGAACTCCCCGACCTCGGCCATTGTGGACCAGCGAACATCTTGATCGCCGAAGGCGAGCAGCGTGTCGCGGTAGTACTGGTACTGCCGCCGGCGCGCCTCCAGCTCCGCCTCCAGC
>MTLE01000648.1_pt1 | contig 36557 bp, 36 predicted proteins | sample 1982461 | NCBI WGS metagenome assembly MTLE01 (sample SAMN05712605, study PRJNA340218) | biofilm metagenome | isolation source: sample SPL anode biofilm adapted to -200 mV | place: USA | collected 2012-02-03
GTAGCGCGGAAACTGAAGAACAGGTGATGGAAACTGCACGTGGTTTGGCAGCGCGTGGTATAAAAATATTTCGTGCAGGGATTTGGAAACCCCGTACCAAACCGGGAGGTTTTGAAGGAAACGGCGTAATTGCTCTTCCGTGGTTGCAGCGTGTTCAGTCGGAACTGGGCATGTATACTGCTGTGGAAGTTGCAACAGCAGCACATGTTCGCGAATGTTTATCTCACAATGTCGATATTTTGTGGGTTGGGGCCAGAACTTCAGCCAATCCGTTTGCTGTTCAGGAAATTGCTGACGCTCTCGAAGGAGTGGATATTCCGGTGCTGATTAAAAATCCTGTAAATCCTGATCTTGATTTGTGGATTGGCGCAATCGAACGTATTCACAATGCCGGAATACGCCGTATCGGAGCTATTCATCGCGGGTTCAGTACTGCCGACAAAAAAATCTACCGTAATCTGCCTCAATGGCATATTCCTATCGAATTGCACCGCCAGATTCCCAATCTGCCGATTATTTGCGATCCGAGCCATATCGGTGGAAAACGTGAACTGATTGCACCACTTTGTCAGCAGGCAATGGATTTGAATTTTGACGGTCTGATAGTGGAATCGCACTGCACTCCTGAAAAAGCGTGGAGCGATGCAGCCCAACAGGTTACTCCGGAAGTTCTTGATTTTATCCTGAATACGGTTGTGATACGTGATATGACACAAAGCACCGAAAGCCTGACTGCCCTTCGTCATCAGATTGACGAGCTGGATAACAGTCTGCTCGAATTACTTGCACGCCGTATGAGGGTTTCTAACGAAATAGGTATCTACAAGAAAGAACATAATATGCCTATTTTGCAGGAACAACGTTATGACGAGATACTTCACAAACGCGTGGAGCAGGCCGTGCAAATGGACATGGATGCAGAATTTATGAAAACGGTTCTTGTAGCTATTCATGAAGAATCAGTCCGCCATCAAATGGAAATAATGAAACAGAAATAAACAAAAAAAAACTCCCACAAAACGTTACGTTTGCGGGAGTTTTTTTGAATTTGAATTGCAGAAAAATATCTTTCAGAATTACATTTGCATGTTTTGATTTGATCCTTTGTCATCCTGCATCATACCTGGCTTTCCATCGCGCATTTTCATCCGGTCGTGCATTCTTTCTTTCATCATGCTTTTCATCTTTTCTGCTTTTTCAGCTCTCATTGCCTGAAGTTTGTCAAATTTTTCTTTCCCGATAATTTTTTCAAGTTCAGCTTTCTGAGCGTCTCTGTCTTTTTCAATTTTTGCTTTGAAGTCTTTCCTCATTTTTTGCATTTCGTCAGCACGCTGGATGCGTAGCTGGTCATTTTTTTCAATCAAAGTTTTTACTTTGGCTTTTTCGGCATCACTCAGCCCGAGTTCTTTGGCCATTTTGTCGGCTCTCATTTGCGGAGTGACAATTCCTTTGTGTTTTTGTCTGAATTCAACCCTTTTTTCAGTTCTCATTTTTTCCTGACGTGGAGGAGCTGTTTGTTCCTGAGCAAAAACGGTTACACTCATCGTAAGTGCAGAAGCTAAAAGAAACATTGCATACTTTTTCATAATTCCAATTTTTTAATGTTAATAGTACTAATGGTTTGTTTGTAGGTATAGACTTTACGAATAGTTTTTAGTTTAAAGGGATTTGATTGAGTTTACTATATTTAACAATAACCGGTTCATTTTAAAATAAATCTACATGAATTGTCGCTTTATTGTGTAAACAGGAATATTTGATGTGGGAGATGAAAAAACTCCCGTGAAATTTTTAAAAATTATCACAGGAGTCCTTCTGAAATCTGAATCGCAATTATTTTTTAATTTGAGTTACGTCCTTCTCTCATTTTTTGCATGCGTTCGGCTCTTGCTTTCTGGTATTGATCGTATTTTTCAGTACCGATTATTCCTGCAAGTTCTTTGTCCTGAGCATCGCGGAGTGCTTTGAATTTTTCTCTGAAATCCGGATTGCTTCTGTCACCTTCTGACCTCAGTTTGGCAAAAGCCGCATCGTTCTTTTCGTACAACGCCTGAACCTGAGTTTTTTGCTCGTCAGTCAGATTTAATTCTTTAGCCAGATTTTCAGCTCTTGTTGCTGCACTTAGTTGTTGTCTTTCACCTTTGCCTCTGTTACCCTGATTTTGATCCTGAGCCATAGCCGACATGCTTAACATGAAAATGGAAGCTACTACTAACATTACGTACTTTTTCATAAATACTTTTTATTAATGGTTTATTTTTGTGTTTTGAAAAATCTTTAATAAGACTTTTTCGGTAATAAATAGTTTAATCAATACTGGCTGTTTTTAGAAAATTAACTTAGTGTCCGTAATTGTATAAAAATCAAAAAATAAGCTCCTGCAAATCTCAACGATTTACAGGAGCTGTAAAATTTAAAGTATTGAAAAAATGTATTCTTATTTAGCTACGTTTAAACCTGCTGATTTAAGTTTTGAGTCAACAGTTGTTTTAGCTTTTTCTGTACCTGCAGCTAATTTTGCCTGATATTGCTGAAATTTTTCTTTCCCAATGATGTTTTCAAGTTCGGTGTTTCCTGAAGCAGTTAAAGCAGCAAGTTTTGTTTTGTAAGCTTCTGTTCCGACTTTAGCTTCTGTTTTCAGTTTTGCTAATGAAGCATCCTGTTTTGTGAAAAATGATTCAACTTTTGTTTTTTGATCAGCAGTAAGTTTCAGATCTTTTGCCATTTGTTCTGCCTTAGCTTTTGCAGCAACAGAGGTTGTTTGAACTGCTGCAGTCGCTTTATTTTTTAAACTACTCAGACTTTGTGCCTGAATACCTGTAAAACTAAGCAAAAGGGTCATTGATAATGCCAGAAATGAATGCTTTTTCATAAATAATTCTTTTTGTTGTAAGTTAATGTTGCGATTAAGAAATATGCAGCAAAAGTATATGAAAAAGCAGGAAAATATTTCTGTCTTTATAATTGTTAACTAATAATGCTGAAATTATTAATTTTTAAACATAATATAGTTTAAAAGCAAATTCATTCCCTCTAAATTTTAATTTTTAAAGGGAATGAACTTCTTTATCGGAATTATTTCTTTTTCAGCAGTACTTCGTTGATGGCCTGTTTAAATGCTTCTTTAGGCATTGCTCCCTGAGCCATTTGTGGTGCTTCGCCCATTGGACAGAAAAGTAATGTAGGGATGCTACGGATACCAAATGCACCTGCAAGTTCCTGTTCTTCTTCTGTATCAACTTTGTAAATGTAAATCTGACCTGCATATTCCTGTGCTAAATCTTCAAGAATTGGCGCAATAGTTTTACATGGTCCGCACCATGAAGCATAAAAGTCAATAATACATGGTTTGTCTCCCAAATATTTCCATTCGGTTGGGTTTGCTTCATAGTTAGCAACTTTGGTTAAGAATTCTGCTTTTGTTAAATGAATTGGTTTCATTGTGTTTACTTCTTTTGTAGGATTATTATTTTCTGTTTTATTTTCTTTGTTATTCCCTGCACATGCAGTAAGAGTCAGAGCAAGCAATAAACTTGCAAAAATTGTTTTTTTCATACTTTTGTTTTTTGTTTTTTTTTGAATTTATATTTCTGTTCTGAAATTACTTTCTGATACTCTTCAGATTACAATGCACATCCCCAGATAGAGGGGTCATCGTAATTAATTTCCGGTTCGTTTTCGGCATTGCCTTCTTCAAGTTCAGGATATCCTAATGTTGAAAGCATTTCTGCTATTTCTTCCCGGCTTATTTCATCGGTATGTGATACTTCTACTTTGCCATTGACCTGGTCAATTTCTGCACCGAATACCCCATGCAACGTGCCTAAACTTTTAAGCGTTTTGTTGGTACAGGTCATGCAGCCGGATTTCGAAATAAAAAATGTACTGTACATAAGTTATTTTTTTTCTGGTTCGTATTTTTTTACTTCCACTACGGGTTTTTCGTTTTTTGTAGTTGGTGTGGCACAACTTCCTCCCGGGCAACTGATATTAAATATAACCTGAATGCCAAGTATTACACCTGCAAAGAGGTATATGGTTTCTTTTGTAAAAAAATAACCTGCACCAAATGCCACTGCCAGTACCAGACGAATGATTCGGGAAATATCCCAGTTCGAAAAATATTTTTTAATTTGTTCCATGTTCTTTCTTTTTAAACATATCAAGTAATAAATAACCTAAAATTGCTCCATAAATTACTGTTATATAGGGGTTTGATGTGATCGGGCAAGTTCCGCTGGCACAACCTACAAAATAGTAATATAAATATCCTCCTGTGGCACCGACAATAATGCCGATTATTTTAAGGAGGTGTTTTTTTATAAATCTGTTCATTTTTTTATAATTTTGTCGGAGTTGGTAATTGAAAATCTATAATAATGTATATATAAACATACTTTCATATGTTGGCTGAAAAAAATATCAGACACACTGACAAGTACGGATACAATCGAGAATTTGTACGATCTGCTTATTTTTAAGAGAATAGTAGCAATTTTTGCCGTCTCTTCTGCAATTGAGTATTCCTTTCGCACGCATGTCGGTTAAATGATGCGATAAAAGTGATTGTTCACATTGTAATTGTTCTCCCAACTGTGATACGTTTAATTCCTCCTGTTCAGACAACAGGGAAATCACACATAATCGCGTACCGTTAGAGATAGCTTTCAGAGTATATGCAGCTTCATCCATTAGTGTTATTTCAGGTTTTGAATTCATGTTTCTAATTTTTGTGCAAATATATGAACATATATTCATATATACAAAATAATTTGAGGTTTTTTAAGAAAAAAGTTTCAAATATAAAATGAAGAAAAAAAATAGAGAAGTTTCCCCAACTTTTTAATCACTAATTTTAAAGAATAAAGTATCTTTGTGAGCTAAAATGCAAAAAATGAGTCATTCGATTACAAAGATATGTGAGGATTTTATTCCGGAACTTGAAGAGGCAATTGGAACACAAAATGCGGAAAGTATCTATGTGCTGACCGATGAAAATACAAATAAACTGTGCTTGCCGCGGTTACTGCAATCACCAAAATTAAAAGGTTGTCATGTGATAAAAATTGCAAGTGGTGATGAAAATAAAAATATAAATTCTGCTGTTGAAATCTGGAATTACCTGAGTGAAAACGGGGCTACCCGTAAATCGTTGATGATCAATCTGGGTGGCGGAATGATAACCGATATCGGTGGATTTACGGCTTCGACTTTTAAACGGGGAATGCGTTATATAAATGTTTCCACAACTTTGCTGGGAGCTGTCGACGCTGCTACGGGAGGAAAAACAGGTATTAACTTTCTCGGACTAAAGAACGAAATCGGTGTCTTTGCTCCGGCAGAAACGGTTCTTATTGATATTGAGTTTTTCAAAACGCTTGACGATGATAATCTGCGGTCGGGTTATGCCGAAATGGTGAAACATTCTTTGATTGATACGCGTGAAGAATGGAATAATGTGCTGAAGTTTGATCTTGAAAAAATTGATTTCAGTGTTTTGAAAAGACTGCTGGCCAATAGTATTCGCATTAAGGAGAGGGTGGTTGAGCAGGATCCGTTTGAAGCCAATATCCGTAAGGCATTAAACCTTGGTCATACATTCGGGCATGCTTTTGAGAGCTTCTCGTATAAAACAGATAAACCGGCTTTACATGGCTACGCTGTAATGTGGGGACTGCTGTGCGAATTGTATTTATCGTATGTGAAACTGAGTTTTCCAAAGGATGATTTGTTACGATTAAAATACCTGATAAAGGAATATTACGGGACTTTTAATTTTGACTGTGCCCATTACGAAGTGCTTTATGAACTGATGACACACGATAAAAAGAATGAATCGAAAGAAATAAACTTTACTTTGCTTGCGGATGTTGGTGATATTCGTATAAATCAAACCGCTACAAAAGAAGATATATTTGAATGTTTCGACTGGTTCAGAGAAGGCTGAATCGGTTTTAAGTTGTAAAAAATGAATTATGAAAAAAACATTAATAATCGGCGCCAGCAACAACCCCGAAAGGTATGCCTACAAAGCTGCTGAAAGACTATTATCTCACGGACATGAGATTGAATTGTTAGGGGTAAGACCAGATGTTGTATTTGGTCATAGTATTGATACTGAAAGAAAAAACTATACCGGCTTGGATACGGTTACACTTTATATTGGTCCGAAACATCAGCCTGAGTATTATGATTATGTATTGTCGTTGAAACCAAAACGCGTGGTTTTTAATCCGGGTACTGAAAATGAAGAATTTGAGGATTTGTTGGAGAAAAACGGAATAATGGCTGAAGAAGCCTGTACATTGGTGTTGCTGGGAACTGGACAGTATTAATTTACCCCTGCCCCCTGAAGGGGAACAGAAGGTAATCTGAGAATTTTAATAAATAAACGAGTATAAATAAAATAATTTCCCTTTAGGGGGTTGGGTCTATGAAAATAGCATTGATAGGATACGGGAAAATGGGTAAAGTCATTGAACGTATTGCTTCGGAACGTGGTCACGAAATAGTTTCTAAAATAGATGTTGATAATTTGGCGGATTTTGATTCGGATGCATTCAAAAGTGCCGATGTGGCAATTGAATTTACTGCTCCGCACGTAGCCTTGTCAAATATTAGAAGTGCATTTAAGTCGAATGTACCGGTAGTTTGCGGAACCACAGGGTGGACGGACGCATTACCGGAACTGAAAAAAGAAATTGAAGCAAATGGAAAAACATTGTTCTGGTCGTCAAATTATAGTTTGGGCGTAAATATTTTTATGGCAGTAAATAAATATCTTGCATCCATAATGAATAATTTCCCTGACTACAATGTGGAAATGACCGAAGTGCACCATACGCAAAAACTGGATGCGCCGAGTGGTACCGCAATAACACTGGCAGAAGGAATTATTGAAAAAATTGATCGTAAATCCGCCTGGCATTTGGATACTGAAAACAATACATCGGACATTGCTATAAAAGCAGTTCGTGAGGGTCAGGTTCCCGGAATTCATGTAATAAAATATGAGTCGGGTGTGGATATGATTGAGATAAAGCACGAACTGAAAAACAGAGAGAGTCTGGCACTTGGTGCTGTTGTTGCTGCCGAATTTACTGCAGGGAAAAAGGGTTTTCTCGGGATGAATGATCTGTTTAATTTTTAGAGTGTTGTCAGATCACTTTAAAAATCTTAAATATTAATACGATAATATAAAAATATAGTACTATGTATTGCATAGTACCAGTATAATGCTATTTTTGCAAGGTGTAAATCAGGATAACTGTCTGATTTATTGAGTAAAAACATTATTAATACTAGTAAATTTACAAAAAATGAGTGCTGAAGAAAATACAAATCGTTTTGATAAGCCAGTGAAACAATGGATAAAAGCCATAGTTTGGTGTATAATTTATATTCTGTTTATTGTCTGGGTGGGTAATTTTTGGTGGTTACTGCTTTTGCCGGTTATTTTCGATTCATTCATTACCCGGTTTATACCCTGGACATGGTGGAAAAAGTCCAAAAACAAAAGAGTTTTGGTTATAATGGGATGGGTAGATGCAATTGTTTTTGCTTTGGTTGCGGTTTATTTTATTAATACGTATTTGTTTCAGAATTACCAGATCCCAAGTTCTTCGTTGGAAAAAAGTCTGTTGGTGGGCGATTTTCTGTTTGTCAGCAAGGCAAGCTATGGCCCGAGGGTTCCCAATACGCCGCTTTCGTTCCCGCTTGTTCAGCACACTTTCCCTGTTCTGAACTGCAAATCGTTCATTGAACATCCGCAATGGGATTATAAACGTCTGAAAGGATTTGACACTGTAAAGCGTAATGATATTGTTGTGTTTAATTTCCCTACCGGTGACACTGTTTGTGTAAAGCAGCCTAATCCTGATTATTATACATGGTGTTACATGTATGGACGGGATATGGTACACAGCAGGAAGGATCTTTTCGGTGACATCGTGTATCGTCCGGTCGACCGCAGGGAGAATTATGTAAAACGTTGTGTGGCAATTGCAGGCGACTGGTTGGAAATAAAGGACAATCAGGTGTATGTGAACAATCAGAAACAGGAAAAATTTCCGGGAATTCAGTTCAATTATTTTGTGCAGACTGACGGAAGTCGTTTGGATTCCGAATTATTGGATAAGCTGAATATCAGTGACGATGACAGAGTTTTGAATGACAACAGTCAGAATCCTCAGCTTATAGCTCAATTGGGTATGGATCCGAACATGCCGATTTATCATTTCCCACTGACAGAAGAGAGCTACTCTAAATTACTGAAAGCTACCGGAGTAGTGAAGATTCAGATTGAGCCGGCTCCCGAAGGGTTTGGAACTGAGGTTTTCCCGTTGGGAAGTCATAAAAACTGGAACCGTGATAATTACGGACCTATCTGGATTCCGAAGAAAGGAATGCGACTGGCACTGAATAAATACAACTATACGATTTACGAACGTTGTATCAGAGTGTACGAGCATAATAAACTTGAAGTGAAGGATGGTGTTTACTATATCAATGACCAGCCGTCAAAAACCTATACATTTAAAATGGATTATTACTGGATGATGGGCGATAACCGCCATAATTCGGCAGATTCTCGTTACTGGGGTTTTGTGCCTGAGGATCATATCGTTGGTCGTCCGGTAATGGTATGGTTGTCGCTGGATAAGGATAAAGGTTTTTTCAGTGGAAAAATCCGTTGGAACAGGTTCTTTAAAAATGCAGAAAGATAAATTGTAGTTTGTGAATTATAGATGGAATTAATATAAATGTCAGAGGTTTATTTGTCAACAGCTTATTTGGCTCCGATGGAATATTATTCTGCAATGGCAAAATCGGACATTGTATATCTGGAAAATTGCGACTATTATGTAAAACAAACCTACAGGAACCGATGTCATATTGCAACGGCGAACGGAGCCATGGTGCTGAGTATTCCGGTTGAAAAACAGGGAAATGAAAAAGTTCTGACCCGTGATGTAAGGATTTCCGAACATAACAACTGGCAACAACATCATTGGCGATCCATTGAATCGGCGTATAACTCAACACCTTTTTTTGAATATTACAAGGATGATTTATTTCCGTTTTATGAAAAAAAATGGGATTTTTTAATGGATTTCAATCTGGAAATTCAGCACAAAATTCTGGAGTTAATTGATTTGAGCCCTGAAATTGTGTTTACAGAGGTTTATCAAACAAATCTGGAAAATTCTGTTTCGGATTTACGGGATAGCATTCATCCGAAAAGAAACAATACGATTATTGAAAGCAAGCCATATTATCAGGTTTTTCAGCAAAAATTTGGCTTTCAGCCCGGTCTAAGCATTATTGACCTGCTTTTTAATATGGGAAATGAGTCAATTTTGATGCTGAGATAATCGGGATTGTGAATAAATAGTACATAGAACAAGAAATTTATATATAATTATGGAACAGATAGATTGGGGAAACATAGGATTCGGTTATATGAAAACCGATTGTAATATCCGTTGTACATATAAAAACGGCCAGTGGGGCGAACTGGAGGTTCACGAAAGTGAATATCTGACGTTGCACATGGCTGCAACCAGTTTGCATTACGGACAGGAATCGTTCGAAGGCTTAAAAGCATTTCGTGGAAAAGATGGGAAAGTCCGTATTTTCCGTATGCACGACAATGCATTACGAATGCAGGATTCAAGTGCAGGAACACTTATGGCTAAAGTCCCGGTGGAAAAATTTGAAGCTGCCGTTATTAAAGCTGTAAAATTAAATGAGCGATTCGTTCCGCCTTACGAGTCGGGCGCATCATTATATATCCGTCCGGTTTTATTCGGTACCGGAGCTCAGGTAGGTGTGAAGCCGGCTGATGAATATATGTTCATCGTTTTTGTAACTCCTGTAGGACCTTATTTTAAAGGTGGATTTCAAACCACTCCGTTTGTTATTATGCGAGAATATGACCGTTCGGCACCTTTAGGAATGGGAAAATACAAGGTTGGTGGTAACTATGCGGCCAGTCTTGTAGCCGGACAGCGTGCTCATGAAATGGGCTATTCCAATATTTTTTATCTTGATGCAAAAGAAAAAAAATATATCGACGAATGTGGAGCGGCTAATTTCTTCGGGATTAAGGATAATACCTATGTTACTCCGAAATCAACTTCAATTTTGCCATCAATAACCAATAAAAGTTTAATGGTTCTGGCTGAAGAAATAGGATTGAAAGTGGAGCAACGACATGTACCGGTTGAAGAGTTGAGTACTTTCGAGGAAGCGGGTGCCTGTGGAACTGCAGCGGTTATTAGTCCTATCGAAAGAATAGATGATTACGACGAAAAGAAATCATACATTTTTTCGCACGATGGCAAGCCGGGACCTGTGTGCAGTAAACTGTACAATAAGCTTCGGGCTATTCAGTACGGCGATGAGGCTGATACTCATGGCTGGGTTACATTGGTAGATTAAATTACCGCTTAAATATATTGCCAGTTTGCCTGCTTTAAAAGTTTCGGTAAATTGGCATTTTTTTTTATCAAAACAAACTAAAAAATGATCACACAAAACGAAGTTTTCCCGATTGGACAAATTATCAAACCTCACGGAATTAATGGAGAAATGTCTTTTTCCTTTAGTTCCGATATTTTCGACAGGGAAGATGTGCTATATTTTGTGCTGGATATGCAGGGTATACTGGTTCCTTTTTTTCTGGAGGAATACAGGTTTAAGGGAAGCACCACCGGACTTTTAAAGTTGGAAGGAGTCAATTCAGCCGATGCCGCTGCCGAATTTGCGGGTCTGACTATTTATCTGCCCAAGAAGTATCTGGAAAAAGTGGACGATGCCGAAATTGAACTGGATTATTTTACCGGTTTTAGTCTGGTGGATGCTGAAAAAGGGTTGCTGGGAGTTATATCGGAAGTAGATCAGACAACTGACAATGTGCTTTTTGTTATTCCTTCCAGCGATGATGAAATGCTGATTCCTGCCGGCGAAGAGTACATTGAAGATATTGACCACGAAAAGAAAATAATTTACGTTCGCTTACCCGAAGGTTTATTGGATTTGTGATTTCGTGTCCCGGTTATTGTCAGTTGCTAATCTGTAATAATTATTATTCCAGTAGATCTGCCTTGAACGTAATTTCCGAATAATACGATTTGTTCAGATATTCAGTTTTGGTTGAGATAATCAAAACTTTCCCGTAAGTGTTATCCCCTGTTTTAATTACCCACACCTGATACGGTTTTATCATTAAAGCATAGATGTCCATTTTCGCCGGATCTTCGCTGAATGTGATATAGGAATCGTAATAGTTTTTTGCGTCCGATAAGGTGTCGAATTGTCGGGCAAGAACAAAATTACTCCTTAGTTTCAATTGTATTAAAATGGGAGTTAAAAGCTGGCCGGAGTCATTTAATTGTGGTACAACTACAAAATCGGCGGCATAGTTATTTATCGTGTCGTTAACCACCGACATGGTACCAAATGAAAATCCGGTATTTTGATTTGAATTTAATGTGAATGTGTTTGGGAAATTAGTGTCATTGTTTTGTACGCATGAAACAAAAAACGGAATGAAAAATAATGCTAAATAATATTTTTTTAATAGGTTGATTTTCATTTGAATAATGCATTTAATAGTTGGTTTGGTAAGAAATGTTTGCCCTTCTTTATTGAACTTTCCTGCCGCTTTGTTTATTGTATGCATTACTAACTGCTTATATAAAAAATTATTGTTTTTGGGATTTTGTTTGAATTGCTTTTGACGAAGATAAATCAACAGGAAATCTGCATAATACACTGTTCTTCAATTGTATAAAATGTTTTGAGCAAAAATTACTTGTAATATTTTAAATATTATTGCAATTTATTTTGGATTAAAATCGGGAAAAATTTGATGAGGTTTAGAGTAAAAAATGAAGTGATGGGACTGTGATTATTCACTCCAATCAGTCAATGGTTTGTAGAATTCACGGTAAGTCATTTCATTCGAATAGTAATTTAACCGGTCGAGCATTCCGGCGGAAGTTTTGTAGCCATAAGCCAGAATCGCATTTACGCCGGTTTTTCGGCATACTTCTTCGAACTCCTGATAAAGTCTGATACCGATAATTTTGTTTTGAAATTCGGGTTTTACAGCACAAAACCAGATCATTACAGCTCCGCTAACCATTTTTTCTCCGCTTATAAATCCTTTTATTTGTCCTTCTGTTTCGTAAACAAGCGTTACGCACCGTTCATTTACAACGAGTTGTTCAATCCATGACCTTTCGTATGGAACATTTTCATCGTACTTAAATGGTTCCATGTCCAGAATATTGTGTATAATATCGATGTCTTTTACATCTGCTTTCCGGATTGGTTTTGATGGATTTTCAGAGGACATGATTTTTTTTAGGCCATTTTATAAACCAGTTCTTTTACCCAGTTCGCCCATTCGGTTTGAGATTTGGATTTGTCAAAGGTTTCCCATTTAATCGGTTCTCCGATTTTAATGGTAAATTCTCTTCCTCGTTGTTTGAACATCTCGTCGGCCAGATACATCATTTCAACGTTGAATCTGATTTTGAAAAATTTGCGAAGGTTGGCCAGATTGTAGAAAAAATTTGAGTTTTTGCCTTCAAAATAAATAGGAACTACATCCCGTTGGTATTGAATGGCTTTGCTGATAAAATTTTTTTTCCATTCGAGGTCCACTATTTTTCCTTTCACTTTTCGGGAGCACATACCTGCAGGGTAGGTGAGTAGATGATTGTCGGATTCATAGAGTTGTTGCATCATTTCAGCGTGCCCTTTGTTTTGTGAGCCAACTTTGTTTACCGGAATCAGCATGTCTTTCATTGGATGCAGGTTCATAAGTAAATCATTGGAGAAGAAGCGTATTTTTCCACCGTATTCTTTACCAAGCAAATAGCCGGTTGTAACGCCATCGAGACCTCCCAGGGGATGGTTGCTGACAAAAATATATCTTCCGTCTTTAGGTGGTAGATTTTCTTTCCCTATAATGCTTGTTTTTACATTCAGATAGACGAAAGCAGCACCGATAAAATCCAGATCTTTCAGACCTGGATTTTCCTGAAAAAAGATATTAAATTCTTCTTCGTGAACTATTTTCTTTAAATAATTCACGATAAATCGCGGTACTTTGGTTTTAGGGGCTTTGGCTTTAAGTACCTTGTCGATGTCTATTTTTATGATTTCTGTCTGGCTCATTTTATTCTTTTATCTGGTATGCAAATGTACAAAAAAATGCTTTAATTTTTGAATTCATAAAAATTTAGTGACAATAAAAACGAAATTTGAATTGAGAATAAAATGTATATTATGAATTTTATTCCCCACTTTAATGTCTGTTTAACTTTAAATTGTAGTATTATTATTTAATTTATTGATAATTAATTATTTATATTGTTAGCGCTAATGAAAGTTTATTGTTTATAAAATGTTTATAACTTATTTATATTCAATATTTTTACGCTTATAAATTGTTGATAATTTTTTAGTGGGGAATTGTGGGGAATATGAAATTAATTCTTTACTTTTACCGTTGAAATAAAAGACTCTGGAAAATATGTCAACATTTATAGGTAAATATGAAGCAAAGGCTGATGTGAAGGGGAGAATCTTTATCCCGTCTTCGTATCGCAAATTGTTGCCTGATGGTGAAAGAGATAGAATTGTTATGCGAAAGGATGCCGAGAACGATTGTATTATTCTTTTTCCGGAACATGTCTGGAATGATAAAGTTGAAGATTTTAAATCGAAACTTGATGAATGGAATCCTGTTGACCAAATGTTGCTCATGCAGTTTGTGTCTGATGCCGAGTGGTTGGATATTGATTCGCAGGGAAGAGTTTTAATTACCAAAAAAAATCTTCAGGCTATAGGCGTTGAGAATTCTGAAGTGTTATTTGTTGGCATGATTGATCGGTTTGCGGTGTGGAGTAAGGCAGGTTACGAGCAAAATAAATTGTCGGCTGCTGATTTTGCTGCATTGCTGAAAGAAAGAATGATGAAAAAACAATAAATGGAAAACAAAATGACAGAACCGGCTTATCACATACCTGCATTGCTGAATGAAACCATTGATGGACTGAATATCAAGTCTGATGGTGTTTATGTGGATGTGACTTTTGGAGGTGGTGGTCATTCGAGAGAGATATTGTCGAAACTGGGAAAGAATGGAAAGTTGATCGCTTTTGATCAGGACGAAGATGCTGTTGAAAATGCGATTGATGATCCGAGATTTATTTTTGTGAGGAGTAATTTCAAGTATCTGAAGAATTTTCTGCGATATCATAACGTGGAAAAAGTGGATGGAGTTCTGGCTGATCTGGGCGTGTCCTCGCATCATTTCGACGAAGCTGAACGTGGATTTTCTTTTCGTTTTGATGGCGCTCTGGATATGAGAATGAATAAAAAATCGGCTCTTACGGCTGCTGTGATACTGAATACCTATTCTGAGGAGAAGCTGGCTGATGTGTTTTACCTGTACGGAGAACTGCATAATTCACGAAAAATTGCCAGAACAATTGTAAATGCCCGCGAAAAAACTCCTTTTGACAGGATTTTCCCGTTTATTGAAATTCTGAAACCGTTTTTCGGACGCGAGAAGGAAAAGAAAGATATGGCTCGTGTTTTTCAGGCTTTACGAATAGAAGTAAATAAAGAAATGGATGTGTTGAAATCGTTACTTGACCAGAGTGTAGAGGTTTTGAATCCGGAAGGACGATTGGTTGTTCTGACTTATCATTCGCTGGAAGACCGGTTGGTAAAGAATTTTATAAAAAGCGGAAATTTTGAAGGTAAACTTGAAAAAGACTTTTATGGAAATGTGCTTTCGCCAATGAAAGCTGTAAATAATAAGGTAATTGTTGCTGATGATGCCGAAGTTGAACGTAATCCGCGGGCGAGAAGTGCAAAGTTGAGAATCGCTGAATTGAGAGTCGGCTGAAATGGTTTTCGTTTTAATAGTAAATGACTAATAGTAAATAAACAGATGTCCTGGTTTGGAAAAATACTGGAAGCGATTAAAGGGAGTGAAGATTTTTCAGATATAAAATCGAGCACTGTCAGAGATATCCTTAACGGGAATATTCTCACCAAGAAATTTTTCCAGAAACAATATCTTCTGCTGATAATGATTGCTGTGTTGGCATTTTTGTATGTGGACAACAGGTATTATTGCGAAACACAACTTGCAAGGGAAATTGAACTTAAAAAGAAAATACAGGATTTGAAATACGAGTCTCTTACTATTTCGGCAGAGTTGATGAATATGACCAAAGAGTCGAATGTGATAAATATGGTAAAGGAAAGAGGTCTTAACCTGAAGGAAACGGTAAATCCTCCAATTGTGATATCAGATTCAATCAATAAAAAGTAAATGGCTGATAAACGTAAAAATATCGTTCTGCGTTTTGGGATAGTATACGTAATTGTGTGCTTGTCCTTTTTGTTGGTGGTTTACAAAATTGTGGTTATCCAGTTTGTGGAAAAAGACAAATGGATGGCTCTGGCAGCACAAAATAAGAAAACGGATATTGTTGTTAAACCAAACCGCGGAAATATCTATGCCTGTGATGGCCGTCTGATGGCAAGTTCTATTCCTACCTATTACATATATATGGATTTGCGTGTTCCTGCGCTGCACGAAAAAGGCGGAAAACTTTTCAGGGACAATGTGGATTCTGTTTCAATGTATCTTTCCAGTTATTTCAGAGACCGTACTGCGTATGAATATAAAATGATGCTGAAAAAGGCTTATAATAGCGGTGTGGGCGAACTTCAGCTGGTGCCAAGAAGAATATCGTACGCGGAACTTAAACAGTTGAAAACCTTTCCATTGTTCAAACTTGGGCGAAATAAAAGTGGATTAATTACCAAAGAATTTTTCAACAGAGTAAAACCATTTGGATCGTTGGCATCCCGCACAATTGGTGGAATTTATGCCGATGAATCTAAAGGAGGAAAGAGCGGAATAGAACTTAGTTTTAACAAGCAGCTCATCGGTACGCCGGGAGTTTCGGTTCGTCAGAAAGTGGCCAATACTTACATGGAAAATGTGGAAGTGGAACCGGTTGATGGAATGGATATAACCACAACTATTGATATTGACATGCAGGATATTGCCGAAAGAGCGCTGGAAGATAGTCTGAAGTCGTTTGATGCGGCTGCGGGGTATGTAATTTTGATGGAAACGCAAACCGGTGAGATTAAGGCATTGGTTAATCTACAGGAAAATGGAGATAAAACCTACTCGGAAAACAGGAATGGAGCAGTTTCGGATCTGGTTGAGCCGGGATCTACATTTAAAGTAGCTTCATTAATGGTTGCTCTGGACGATGGAAAAGTAAAAATTACCGATAGTGTGGATACGGGTAATGGCGTTTACAGGTATGCTAACAGGGAAATGAAGGACTGGAATGCAAATCATGGCGGATTTCACAAAATCTCAGTGGCTGACGCAATAAATGCTTCTTCAAATATAGGGATTTCACATGTTATTGTAAATGCTTACGGGAATAATCCTTCGGCATTTGTGGATAAATTATATGATATGAAACTGAACGAGCGGCTTGATTTTGGAATTCCGGGTACGGCAACTCCTCATATCCGTCATCCGCATGATAAATCAACTTATTGGTCATCAACTACTTTGCCGTGGATGTCTATTGGCTACGAAACGCAGATTCCTCCTATATACACGCTGAACTTTTTCAATGCCATTGCAAACAACGGGAAAATGATAAAACCCGTTATTGTAAAATCAGTCAGCAAAAACGGACAACTTGTAGCTTCTTACACTACTGAAGTGATAAAGGAACATATTTGTAAGCCTACAACTTTAAGTGATATTAAAAAAACTCTTTTGGGAGTAATTGAAGGACGGTTGGGAACTGCTAAAAATGTGCACTCTAAATTTTTCAGCATTGCCGGCAAAACAGGTACAGCTCAGATTTCACATGGTAAAGAGGGATATAAAAACGGAGGAGTAGCAGACCATCAGGTTTCTTTTTGCGGATATTTTCCTGCGGATAATCCTAAATATACCTGCATTGTTGTCATTCGTCAGCCACGGAAAGGTTATCCATCAGGTGGATTAATGGCCGGAGCGGTATTTAAAAGTGTTGCAGAAAGAGTTATGGCACTGAACTCAATCAGAACGCCTGAAGATCTGGAAACGGACACTATTATGGGAAAACCGACGGAACCATATATGAAATCGGGATATGCGAAAGCATTAATGACAGTGTCAGATGAATTACAATTACCGGGCATAAATTCAAATACCGATTGGGTTAAAGCAAAGGCCGAAGGGCGAAATATTGAAGTTGAGCCTGTGAAAATTGCATCGAATGTAGTGCCGGATTTGACCGGAATGGGAGCAAAGGATGCTGTTTATCTCGTTGAAAAGATGGGATTAAAAGTTCAGGTAGTGGGACGTGGAAAAGTTGTGTCGCAAAATCTGACTCCGGGAACATTGCCCCGAAGGGGAAGTTATATTTTACTGAATCTTGAATAATTATTTGTAAAACAATAAAACATACAAATATGATATTAACGGATATTTTGCAAAATGTCATTTTGCTGAAAACCACCGGCGATACTGAAATAAATATTGAATCAATTCAATTTGACTCCAGAAAAGTTGAAGCAGGTTCTGTATTTGTAGCTACACGCGGTACTGCTACTGATGGCCATGATTTTATTGATATAGCGATTGAAAAAGGAGCAGCAGCTATTGTCTGCGAGGAAATTCCTGCAAATGTAAAATCCGGAGTGACTTATGTGAAAGTGACTGACAGTTCTGATGCTTTGGGTAAAATGGCTTCTGCATGGTATAATTTCCCGTCGTCTGAATTGATTCTGGTGGGTGTTACTGGAACAAACGGAAAGACTACGATTGCTACCTTGCTGTATCAGCTTTTCCGTCAGTTGGGATATAAAGCCGGTTTGCTCTCCACTGTTTGCAATTATGTGGATGATAAAGCGGTGGAAGCAACCCATACAACACCTGATGCACTGGCATTAAATGAACTGTTGGCGGAAATGGTGGCTGCCGGTTGTAAATATGCGTTTATGGAAGTCAGCTCGCATTCCGTTGATCAGAGGCGCATTGCAGGACTGGAATTTGATGGCGGTATTTTTACCAACATCACCCGCGATCACATTGATTATCACTTGACTTTTGAAAATTATCTGAAAGCAAAAAAACGCTTTTTTGATGAATTGCCAAAAGATGCATTTGCACTGACCAATATTGATGACAAAAACGGGTTGGTGATGGTTCAAAACACCAAAGCTAAAAAATACAGTTATTCTCTCAGAACAGTGGCCGATTTTAAAACACGAATTCTGGAACATGGTTTTGAAGGTATGATGCTGGATATGAATGACAAAGAAGTAAATGTTTCGTTTATCGGCAGGTTTAATGCCAGTAACCTGTCAGCCGTTTTTGGCGCGGCGGTATTGCTCGGGATGGACGAACTGGAAGTGCTTCGTATCATTAGTTCGCTACACTCTGTTTCCGGCCGTTTCGAAACATTGCATGCGCCGGCAGGATATACCGCTATTGTCGATTATGCCCATACTCCCGATGCATTGAATAATGTTATCGGTACTATCAATCAGATTTTGCAGGGCAATGGAAAATTAATCACTGTAGTGGGTTGCGGTGGAAACCGGGACAAAGGGAAACGCCCAATGATGGCCCGTGAGGCTGTAAACGGCAGCTGGAAAGCAATTCTGACATCGGATAATCCGCGTTTTGAAGATCCGCAGGATATATTGAATGATATGCTGGCAGGACTAGATGCGGCAGATAAAACTAAAAGTCTGACCATTGTTGATCGACGTGAAGCTATTAAAACAGCCTGCGCGCTGGCACAAAAAGGAGATGTGGTTTTGGTTGCCGGAAAAGGACACGAAGATTATCAGATTGTTCAGGGAGTAAAACACCATTTTGACGATAAAGAAGAAGTAAGAAAATGTTTCTAATGTGTAAATAATAAAATTAAAGAATATGTTGTATCATTTATTCCATTATTTAGAGCAGTATTTTCATATTCCGGGTGGTGGTCTGTTTAACTTTATTTCGTTCCGCACCGGATTGGCTTTTATCATAGCATTATTGCTTGCCACAATGTTTGGACGGAGAATAATAGATTATTTGCAAAAAAAACAGATAGGGGAAACGATCAGAGAACTCGGTCTGGAAGGACAAATGAGCAAAAAAGGAACACCGACAATGGGTGGTGTAATCATTATTATCGCGATTCTGGGTCCTACTTTGTTGTTGGCAAATCTGACAAATATTTATGTTATTCTAATGCTGATAACTACTGTTTGGTTAGGTTTTATCGGCTTTATGGATGATTATATCAAAGTTTTTAAAAAGAACAAGGAAGGTTTAAGCGGTCGGTTTAAAATTGTGGGTCAGGTTGGACTTGGATTGATTGTTGGGATGACTCTGTACTTAAGCCCTGCCGTAGTAATACGTGAAAATGTGGAAGTGAAAGGCGAGACAACACGCGTGGAAAATGTACTTTACTCCAAGCAGGACGTGAAATCCACAAAAACGACGATTCCGTTTTTCAAAAACAATAATCTGGATTATGCCGATGCATTTAAATGGGCAGGTGAAAATGCTCAGAAATATGGCTGGATCTTATTCGTGGCTGTGGCAATTTTTATTGTTACCGCTATTTCAAACGGTGCAAATCTGACCGATGGTCTGGACGGTCTTGCTACCGGTTCATCGGCTGTTATGGGTGTCACGCTTGGAATTCTGGCTTATGTTTCGGGAAATATAAATTATTCGGGATACCTGAACATAATGTATTTGCCGGGTTCCGGTGAATTACTGGTTTTTGCGGGGGCGTTCATTGGCGCCACAATCGGTTTTTTGTGGTACAATGCTTTTCCGGCACAGGTATTCATGGGCGATACCGGAAGTTTGACACTGGGAGGAATTATCTCTGTTTTTGCATTAGCCATACACAAAGAATTACTGATACCGATTTTGTGCGGTGTGTTTATTGTTGAAAATCTGTCAGTTGTGATGCAGGTTGGCTATTTTAAATACACAAAGAAAAGATATGGCGAAGGCCGGCGTATGTTCAAAATGGCACCGTTGCATCATCATTATCAGAAACCCGGAAATGCGGGAATACAGGCGATTTTCCAACGTCCTCTACAGGCATTACCCGAGTCAAAAATTGTAGTCCGGTTTTGGATTGTTGGTATTATTCTGGCTGCAATAACAATTATTACGCTGAAAATAAGATAATTGATTTGTTAATAACTTCTTCGGTTTTGATATGAAAAGAATAGTAGTTTTAGGTGGGGGTGAAAGTGGCGCTGGTGCAGCAGTACTTGCTAAAAAGCAGGGCTTTGATGTTTTTCTTTCTGATTTGTCGGAAATTAAAGCGGAGTACAAGTCATTGTTGATTTCAAATAATATTGACTGGGAAGAAAAGCAACATTCTGAAAATCTGATTCTTAATGCGGACGAAGTTATTAAGAGCCCGGGAATTCCCGATAAAGCTCCATTAATTAAGAAGCTGCATTCGTTGAATATCCCTGTTATATCCGAAATTGAATTTGCTGGTAGATATACAAAGGCAAAAATGATTTGTATTACCGGTAGTAACGGGAAGACCACCACTACCATGCTGGTATATCATATTCTGAAGAATGCCGGTTTTAATGTTGGTTTGGCAGGTAATGTGGGGAATAGTCTGGCGCTTCAGGTGGTGGAAAATAAGTTCGACTACTACGTTGTGGAGCTGAGTAGTTTTCAATTGGATGGCATGACTGAATTTAAAGCTGATATAGCCATACTTCTGAATATTACGCCCGATCATTTGGATCGATACGAGTACAATTTTCAGAACTATGTGGACTCTAAATTCAGAATTACACAAAATCAAACTGCCGAAGATGCCTTTATTTACTGGGAAAATGATCCAGTAATTAAAGCGGAACTGGCAAAACGAAATATTCAATCGGCAATGTATCCGTTTGCCATGGAGCGCAATGAGAAAACCAAGGCATTTATTGAAAACGAAGAATTAATAATAACAACCCTTAAATCGATATTTACCATGCCAACAACTGAACTCGCATTACAAGGAATGCACAATGCTTATAATTCAATGGCTGCAGGTTTGGCAGCAACAATTGTAGATGTCAAGAAGGAAAATATCCGTCAGTCATTGCAGGATTTTCAGGGTGTGGAACACCGTCTGGAATATGTAGCCACTGTAAAAAATATCCGGTTTATTAATGATTCCAAAGCTACGAATGTAAATTCGTGCTGGTACGCGTTGCAGAGTATGAAAACTCCTGTGATTTTAATATTGGGAGGAACGGATAAAGGGAATGATTATTCGGAAATAGAGGATTTGGTGAAAGAAAAAGTTACCGGACTTATATTTATGGGTCTGGATAATACTCCGTTACATAAGTTTTTTGATAACAAAATCTCGAAAATCGTTGATGTTCAGAGTATGGAGAGTGCTGTTGCAGAGGCATATAAAATGGCAAACGGCGGTGATACTGTTTTGCTTTCGCCCTGTTGTGCAAGTTTTGATTTGTTTAAAAATTATGAAGATCGCGGGAAACAATTTAAAACCTGCGTAAGAAATTTATAGAAATTCAGAAATGGAAACTCTGTTGAAAAAATACCTGAAAGGAGACCCTATTCTGTGGGTTGTGTTTATTGCTTTGTGTATCCTTTCGGTTATCGAAATGTATAGCGCATCAAGTACGCTCGCATATAAAGCGGCCAATCACACTGCGCCTATGCTTCGTCACGTTGGTTTTCTTACTGCCGGAGTACTTATTGCTTTCGGGGTTCATCTTATTCCTTACAAATATATTCGTTTGTTATCTTACATCGGGCTGGCGCTTTCAGTTGTCATGCTGATCTGGGTACTTCTGAAAGGACAAACAACAAATGATGCCGCGCGTTGGATGGTAATCGGTGGTGTGCAGTTTCAGCCTTCCGAAATGGCTAAATTATCGGTAATTATAGTCGCTGCCGATCTAATTTCCCGAATTAAAGACAGTAAAACGGAGGAATGGATTTATTTCAGAAATACCATTATAATTCTTTTGTTAATTTGCGGGCTGATACTCCTGGAAAATTTCTCAACAGCATTCATATTATTCGCGGTTGTTTTTGTCATGATGTTTATCGGTCGTGTTTCTTTAAAATATCTTGGTTCGCTGGCCGGAATACTGCTTATAGTCGGTCTTTTGGGTTATGGTGCTGTAAAGGTAATCCCGAAAAAGGCAATGCCGCATGCTTTTGACCGTGCTTACACATGGGTAGGACGTATTGAACGGCACTTTGTGGAAAAAGATGACAATAAAAGCGACAATGTAATTAATGATGAAAACAGACAGGTTCAGCATGGACGAATTGCCATAGCCCGCGGAGGTGTGTTTGGTGTTATGCCGGGCAATAGTGTGGAACGTGATTTTCTTCCTCAGGCATATTCCGATTTTATTTATTCGATTATTGTGGAAGAAATGGGCTTGTTTGGCGGTATTGTTGTTATTTTATTGTATCTGATTTTATTGTTTCGGGCGGGGAGGATTGCCACGAGATGTTCAACGGTTTTTCCGGCTCTGTTAGTGATAGGTTTGTCGTTAATGATTGTTATTCAGACATTTGTAAATATGTCGGTGGCTACAAGTCTGATTCCTGTAACAGGTCAGCCTCTGCCGCTTATCAGCAGGGGTGGAACTTCAATATTAATTACCTGTATCTATTTCGGGATAATATTCGGAGTTACCAATCAGATTAAAAACGAACAGGAACTAAAACCGGAAGCAGAGGAGTTGCCGGATGATGGAATTCCTGTTGTTGAACTTGATAATTTAGACTAAACGATTTCAATTTTAAACTTAATTATCTTACAATAATGAAACGAAAATTTATAATTAGCGGTGGTGGCACAGGTGGTCATATATTTCCTGCAATCAGTATTGCAAATGCCCTGAAACAAAAACATCCTGATGCCGAAATATTATTTGTAGGAGCAAAAGGCCGAATGGAAATGGAACGGGTGCCTGCCGCGGGATATCCTATTGAAGGTTTGCCTGTGAGCGGATTCGACAGAAAACACCTTTTTCGGAATATTAAGGTTCTGATGGATTTGTTTCAGAGTCTGACACTTTCGCGGAAAATCATTCGCCGTTTTAAACCCGATGTTGCAATCGGTGTAGGAGGATATGCCAGTGCACCCACTTTGCGGGCAGCGGCTGCTTTAGGTGTGCCCACGCTTATTCAGGAACAAAATTCGTATGCGGGTGTTACAAATAAATTGCTGGCAAAAAAGGCGAAAAAAATCTGTGTGGCTTACGAAGGTATGGAACGTTTTTTCCCGAAAGATAAAATTATTCTTACCGGAAATCCTGTTCGTCAGGACTTGTTTAATGTGCCGCCAAAATCGCCCGAAGCCTATAAGTTTTTCAATTTCAGCGTCGGTAAAAAAACTATTCTGATTGTAGGAGGCAGTCTTGGAGCCAGAACAATTAATCAAAGCGTAATTGCAGGTCTGGAATTGCTTGCTGAGTCGGGTGTGCAGGTAATCTGGCAAACCGGTAAATTTTATATTGAAAATGCCAGAAAAGCGGCAGAAAAATATGTTTCTCCTGATTTACTGGTAACTGATTTTGTGTCGAGAATGGATTTTGCATATTCCATAGCCGATCTGGTAATCTCACGTGCAGGAGCAAGTTCCATATCAGAACTTTGTTTGCTGGCCAAGCCTTCCATTTTAGTTCCTTCGCCCAATGTGGCCGAAGATCACCAGACTCAAAACGCACTGGCTCTGGTAAAAAAAGATGCTGCTATTATGATTAAGGATGTTGATGCAGTTAATGAGCTGGTAAAGAAAGCGCTTGAATTGATTAACAACACAGAAGAACTGAATAAACTGAGTGAAAATATTCTGAAACTGGCAGAAAAAGATTCGGCAGAACGTATTGCAAAAGAAGTGCTGAAACTTGTTACCTATAATCTGTAATCTGTGCCTGAATTTATACTTTAACTTTAATGATGAGTTCCAACGATTTTAAATTTTAATTTTTAGATGAAAGAAAAATTTTCAAAATATTATTTTCTGGGGATCGGAGGCATTGGAATGAGTGCTCTGGCACGTTATTTCCATACCAAAAGCCAGCAGGTTGCAGGATACGACCGCAGTCGCACCAGGCTTACCGATAATTTGCAGTCGGAAGGAATAACTGTTTGCTTTAACGAAAATACAGATCAGATACCGGAAGCCTTTCTGGATCCGAAAGATACTTTGGTGGTGTTAACACCTGCCATTCCGCAGAATCATCCGCAATTGAATTATTTCAGGGATAAAAAATTTACCATTCTCAAGCGGGCCGAAGTTCTCGGAAATATAACCCGTCAGAGTAAAGGTATATGTATTGCCGGAACTCACGGGAAAACCACCACTTCTACCATTACGGCACATTTGCTTTATCAGTCGAAAGTGATGTGTAACGCTTTTCTGGGCGGAATATCGAATAATTACAATACAAATCTTTTGCTGTCGAATGAAAGTAATCTGGTGGTAATCGAAGCGGACGAATATGACCGTTCTTTTCATCAGTTGTCGCCCTATATGGCTGTGATTACATCGGCTGATCCGGATCATTTGGATATTTACGAAACGGCTGACGCATTCGGCGAAAGTTTCGAACATTTTACTTCGCTTATTCGTCCCGGTGGCGCTCTGATAATGCGAAAAGGTGTAAATATAGTACCTCAGCTTCAAAAAGGAGTAAAGCTCTATACGTATTCAATGAACGAAGGAGGCGATTTTTACGCAGAAAATATTAAAACTATAAAAGGAGAAATACATTTTGATTTTGTAACTCCTACCGATCGGATATCTGATGTGCGCTTGGGTGTGCCTGTGAAAATCAACGTTGAAAACAGTGTTGCAGCCATGGCTCTGGCCTGGTTGAACGGAGTTTCTACAGACGAAATACGTACGGGTATATCTTCTTTTTCCGGAATTTACAGACGGTTTAATGTGGTTTTCAAATCGGACAAATATGTTTATATGGACGATTACGCTCATCATCCGAGTGAATTGAAGGCCAGCATTTCATCTATCCGAAATTTGTATCCCGATAGAAAAATAACAGGTATTTTTCAACCGCATTTGTACACCCGGACAAGAGATTTTGCAGCGGAATTTGCAAGTGCATTGTCACAACTGGATGAACTGATTCTGCTGGATATTTATCCTGCCAGAGAATTGCCGATTGAAGGTGTGACTTCCGAAATAATTCTCCGCGATGTTAAACTGGAAAACAAACAGTTGTGCTCATCTGAAAATCTATTACCTTTGCTGAAAGAAAAAAAAATAGATGTTTTGGTGACTTTCGGGGCCGGCGATATTGATAAACTTGTACCTGAAATTAAGGGCTTTTTTCAGCAGTTGAAATAATTAATAGTTGATGATTTTGTAATTAGTACTTTTTTATTTTATTGAAAATGAAACCCATACTAAAATATTCATTTATTACAACAGGTGTTCTGCTTGTTTTAGGTCTGATAATATTCTCGTTGTGGTATTTTTCAGGAAATGAAAAAGAAGAAGTTTGTAAAGAGTTGGAAATTGATTTGGTCGACAGTGATCATATTCAATTGATAACTCAAAAAGATGTGGCGTTAATTTTGAAAGAAAATGACCTGAATCCGATAGGAAAGACGGTGAAAGATATAAGAACGGAATCAATTGAAGATGTCCTGCATAAAAATCCGATGGTGAAAAATGTAGAGTGCTACAAAACTCCGTCAGGAATTATTCATATCAGAATTGAGCAGCGGTGTCCTAAACTGAGAGTTGTTGGCATGGGTAGTTACTATGTGGATACCGATCGTAAAACTTTGCCTGTTTCGCCAAACTATGCAGCTTATGTGCCTGTTATTTCAGGCCGTGTAACTGTTTCAATGGCTACCGGTAAATTGTTTGATTTTGTTACATTTCTGGACGATAATCCTTTTTGGAATGCTCAGATTGAACAGATTTTTGTCCGTGACGATCTGAAAATTGAACTTGTTCCACGTGTGGGCGATGCGATTATTGAACTGGGAACTTTGGACGATTATCCTTCTAAACTTGAAAAATTACGTAAATTGTATGTTTATGGATTTAATAAAATAGGTTGGAACAGGTATAAAACAATAGACTTGCAATATAAAAATCAGGTGGTTTGTACCAAAGCCGGTACGTCCGATATCCGACCGGATAAATCCATTGAAAAAGAAAAAAATGATAGTATAAAAGAACGTAGATTATGATTTCAAATAAACTTATAGCAATCGATTTTGGTAGCTCACGTATTTCGGCTATGGCCGGAGAAGTACTTGAGAACGGAGCTCTGAGGATTTTATCGGAAGAATCCAAACCCTCGGATGATGTTAAGTGGGGAATTATTGATAAACCTTCGGGAGCTTCATTTAAAGTGAATGAGTTATTGAAATTACTTAAAAACAGTTCCAGACTTGAAGATATTAATCTGGTTTCGGTATCCATTGGCGCTAAAAGTATGAAGCATATTCCGGCTACCGTAAGTCAGTTTGTTCCCAAACCTCATATTGTTACTGAGTCGCTGCTTGCCGAAATGATGGATGAGTGCGAAAAGAAATATCAGCGCCCTGAAATTACTATTTTTGATGTTATTCCGGTTTCGTATTTGCTCGATGGTGAAAAAATGGATGATCCGGTAAATCAAAAAGCAAATCAGATAATTGCAACTTATAATGTGATTTATGGAAATGAAATCATTAAAGCGGAACTGGAGAGATGTTTTGACAGAACGGGTATTGCTATAGAAAACAGGTCGTTGGCTGTTGAAGCATTATCGACTGTTGTTATGGAAGAACAGGAAAAAGAAGATGGTTGTGCGTTGATTAATTTTGGAGCTACTACCACAACTCTGGCTGTTTATTACGAAGGTGTGTTGCAAAATCTGCTTGTTGTACCTTTGGGAGCAAAAAATATTACCAAAGATATTCAGGAACTCGGAATAACGGAAGCGAATGCTGAAAGGCTAAAGTGCCTGAAAGGAAACGCGCTGGAAAGTCAGGTTGCAGAACCGGTGTACATTCAAATAGCTGCTGAAAAGGAAGGTGAAGCTCCTGTGAGAATCTCAACAAAATTTCTGGCAACCATCATCGAAGCACGATTAGACGAGATTCTTCAGCCTGCGTTTGATATAATCTCAAAACTCCCTCATGCTCTCGATGCGGGAATTGTTATTACGGGCGGAGGTTCCAAACTGAATGGAATGATTGACTATATTAATGAAAAAACCGGAATTTATACACGTTTTGGCGATCATTCCGACTGGTTGTCCGAAGATACTCCTGAGAGGTTTTACGATCCTGTTTACAGTCAGTTGGTAGGTACGTTATTACTTACGCATGAGTTTCGTAAAGACCACCCGATTGAGGTTACAATTACCGAACCGGAGAACAAACCGAAGCTTCCCAGAAAAAAGTTTGCTGAAAAATTTACTGACAAAATTTTTGATTTTTTCAATGACGATAATAAGCTGAATTAATCCGGAGAAATTAAATATTAGAAATATAAAAACAGAAAAAATAAAGATATGGGATATTTAGATGATAGTTTACCGTTAGAATTGCCACTGGTTGACAGTTCAATAATTAAAGTTATCGGTGTTGGTGGTGGCGGCGGAAACGCTGTCAATCACATGTATCGTCAGGGTATAACCGATGTGTCATTCGTAGTGTGCAATACCGACAATCAGGCATTGGTAAAATCGCCTGTTCCCACAAAAATCCAGTTGGGTGCCGATACAACAGAAGGTCTTGGTGCCGGTGGTAAACCTGAAGTTGCCCGCAGGGCCGCTGAGGAATCTATTGAAAAAATTCATGACATTCTGAAAGATAACACCAAAATGGTATTTATTACTGCCGGAATGGGTGGTGGTACAGGTACCGGAGCGTCGCCCGTGGTGGCTAAAGCTGCTCACGATTTGGGTATTCTTACGGTAGGTATTGTTACTATTCCATTTGCTTTTGAAGGCAACCTTAAAATTCGTCAGGCATTGGAAGGTGTCGCAGCTTTAAGCGAACATGTGGATGCGATTCTGGTTATTAATAACGAAAAACTCAAGCAGATTTATCCCGATCTGGAATTGTCAAACGCGTTTGCAAAAGCGGATGATGTGTTGACAAATGCTGCTAAGGCAATTGCTGAAATTATTACTGTTCCCGGTTATATAAACACTGACTTTGCGGATGTTTACAGTATAATGAAAGATGGAAATGTGGCAATAATGAATACCGGATATGCTTCGGGCGAAGACAGAATAACCAAAGCTATTGAGGATGCTTTAAATTCGCCGCTTCTAAATACCAACGACGTGAGCGGAGCAAGCAAAATTCTGTTGAGTTTATATTGCTCTACCACTGATCAGATTCGCATGGAGGAAGTGGAACAAATTCATGCTTTCATGTCTACCGTAGGCGAAAATGTTCAGGTTATCTGGGGTGCAAGCTTCGATGATGAACTGAAAGATCAGGTAAAAATTACCCTGATTGCGACCGGATTTGATGTAAGCGATATTCCCGGTATGCCTGCAACAATTGCAAAAGCGCATTCTCATAAACATATTCACAGTGTGGAATCTTCCATTTATTTCGAAGCCCAAAAACCTGAAGTGGAGATTTTTGGGGAAGAAGATGATGAGGAAGGCAATGAAGAACCGAAAAAACCAAATACAGATAAAATAATGGAACAGTATTACGGTAGAGGTTTGCAACCCGAGCCTGAACCCGAACCAGAGTTGCCTGTGTTTACTCTTGACGATCTGGAAGACGAAACAACGCTGGAAAATGTTTCGAATATTCCTGCATGGAAACGTAAATTAATGAAATAAAATAATTGAAATTAAATTCATTATCAACAATTTATGATTGTTGGTTCTGCAAATTAGTTTTCAATTGATTAAACAAAATAAAATGGACGAATTATTTGAAAAAGTGAGTGGTGATATCAAAACCGCCATGTTGGCTCGCGAAAAAGTAACACTTGAAGCATTGCGGGGCATAAAAAAAGAATTTCTTGAAGCAAAAACAGCCAAAGGCTCTGACGGTCATTTGCAGGATGATGTGGCGGTGAAAATTCTTCAGAAAATGGTGAAACAACGGAAAGAGTCGGCTCAGATTTATGTAGAGCAAAATCGCCCTGAACTGGCCGAAAATGAGCTTGCCGAAGCTGCCGTTATTGAAAAATATTTACCGGCACAAATGTCGGATGCAGAACTGGAAACAGCTGTCGCTGGCATTATAGCTCAGGTAGGAGCAAGCGGTCCGCAGGATATGGGTAAAGTAATGGGTGTTGCAAGTAAGCAGCTTGCCGGAAAAACAGAAGGAAGATTGATTTCTGAAAAAGTGAAAGTTTTGTTAGCAAAAATGTAATTTAGATTTTTGATAAAAAAAGCCTCCGTAATCATTTGATTAGGAGGCTTTTTTGTTTGTGATCCAGCTGGGGCTCGAACCCGGGAGGCCTCCCGATAAATCGGGATGCTCTACCAGCTGAGCTATTTCTGAGAAAAGAATAAACTCTCGATATATTTTCTTGATTTTTTGCTCTTTATTTCTTTTTCGCGCTTTTCGGCAGAAATCTTGTCTGAATAATTTTCAGTATATACCAACTTCCACGGTATTCCTTTGTCGGTAAATTTTCCCTTGATTCTATTATGCTCAGATAATCTACGATTAATATCATTAGTATAACCTACATAATATTTGTTTAACGAAGAGGAATAAAGTATATACACACAATATTTCATGGGTCAATGGCATAAAAAAAACGGTCATTTAAACCGTTTTTCATTTCAGTGATCCAGCTGGGGCTCGAACCCAGGACCCCATCCTTAAAAGGGATGTGCTCTACCTGCTGAGCTACTAGATCGTTTTTCAAAAGCGGTTGCAAAGATACGTTTTTTTTTTAAAATCACAAATGCTCTTTCAAATAAATAATGCTTTATTTGAAATTCATTTTGTAATTAGCAGGTAAACAGAAGTTTGTAAATAAAAAAATCTCGGTATGTAACAGACTTCAAGGTTTTAAGCTAAAAAATGCAGTTTTGCTTTTTTGGATGATAAAATCTACCCGCGCAAATTTTCAGAAAAAAAATATCTGACAACGTAAATTATTGTATCTTTGCATTTAATTAACCATTTGAATTTTGGATAGTTTTACATTTATCATTTTATCATTAGTCTTGTCAGCATTCTTCTCCGGAATGGAGATTGCTTTTGTTTCCTCCAATAAACTCAGATTTGAATTGGATAAAAAGCAGCGTAATCTGACGTCTGCTATCCTGTCCGTTTTTTATAAAAATCCTCAGCAATACATTTCCACAATGCTTGTGGGTAACAACGTGTCACTGGTAATTTACGGATTACTCATGGCTAAACTTCTTACTCCGTGGCTGGAGCCACTGGGGAGTCAGTTGCTTATTACCTTTATACAAACTATTCTGGCAACTGCCATCGTGCTGTTTACAGGAGAGTTTTTGCCTAAAACAATTTTCAGAAACAATCCAAACTTGTGGTTACGAGCATTTTCATGGCTGTTGATATTATTTTATGTCCTTTTGTATCCGGTTTCGCGCTTTAGTACATGGTTGTCAATGATAATTCTGAAATTGTTCCGGGTTAAAATAAGCCAGACAACTCAGGAAAATGTTTTTTCCAGAATCGACCTGAATTATTTGTTGCAGGAAAGCATCGAAAATAAAGAAAACGAAAAGGAACTTGAGAATGAAGTGAAAATTTTTCAGAATGCACTTGATTTTTCAAAAGTCCGGCTTCGCGATTGCTGCGTACCACGTACCGAAATTGTTGCGTTGGAATACAATACAAGTGTTGAAGTGCTGAAACAAACATTTATAGAAACCGGATTTTCAAAAATTCCGATCTATAAAGGTGAAATAGACAATATTATCGGGTATATTCATTCGTCAGAAATGTTTGAACACCAGAATGATTGGAAAAAGCAGATTAATCAGATTCCGATTGTACCGGAAAATATGGCTGCTCAAAAGTTGATGAAGATTTTTATGCTTCAGAAAAAGAGTATTGCTGTAGTTGTTGATGAATTTGGAGGAACTGCCGGTATTATTACTCTTGAGGATATTATGGAAGAAATTTTCGGGGAAATTGAAGATGAACATGATGTAAGAGAATATGTGGCCGAGCAAACTGCTGAAAATGAATATCTGTTCTCGGGCAGACTGGAGGTGCGAACTGCAAATACGCGGTTTAATCTGACCATACCGGAATCAGATGCTTATGAAACCATCGCGGGTTTTATTCTTCACAATCATCAGCATTTCCCTAAAATGAATGAAATAATACGGATAGAACCATTTGTAATTAAATGTATAAAGGTTACAAATAACAGAATTGAACTCGTGAAGTTTGCCATTGCAAAATAATTTTTTGCTGATTATATATAATGATACACGGAGTTCTTTTTCTTAATTATTTAAATGATTGATTTATACAATTAAGATTCAGCGGTATTTTTGGATAAAAAATACACAAAAATGATGAAATTGAAAAAGTGTAATCATTTTTTTTGTATATTCGTGCCCTCAAAATTAGCAAAAAATTAAACAAAAAAAATACAAATTAATTTCAAGAAATGGCAACATTAGAAAAGATCAGAAGCAAAGGGGTTTTACTGGTAACAGTAGTCGGACTTGCATTATTAGCCTTTATCGTGGGGGATTTCCTCAATTCAAGTTCATCGTTTTTTAACAGGTCACGCGAGATAGTTGCGAAAATTGTTGGTGAAGATATTAATATAAAAGAATATCAGGCTGCCATTGATCAAATGACTGACGTGTATAAAATTGAAACCGGAAAGAATGAACTGGGTGAAGATATTATGTCTCAGTTGCGGAATTCGGTTTGGGAAAACATGGTGAACGAAAAAATCCTCAATGCTGAAGCTAAAAAAATAGGTCTTACCGTTAGCGAAAAAGAACTTTCTGACAGATTATTCGGAAATAACATTCACCCTCTTATCCTTCAGCGCCGCGTTTTTGCAGGCGAAAATGGTCAATTCAGCCGTCAGCAGTTAATGCAGTTTTTGAGCAGTCTGGAACAAACTCCTTCAAACGAAGAAATGAAACAGCAGCTTGATAAAGCAAAAAATTACTGGGATTTCTGGGAAAAAAATGTAAAAATCAGTATTCTTCAGGAAAAATACAATGCACTGATTACAAAATCTGTGACTGCCAATAATCTTGATGCTAAAATGAGTTATCAGGACAAGAAATCAACTGTCGATGTGGCTTATGTTGTAAAACCATATTACATGGTATCTGATTCTGCGGTTAAAGTAACTGAAAATGAAATTAAAGACCGTTATAACAAAGAAAAAGAACAGTTTAAACAGGAAGCTAATTGTGCGATAGATTATGTTGCTTTTGACATTCGTCCGAGCAAAGAGGATTTCTCAGAAGCTGAAACATGGATCAACGGATTGAGCGAAGAATTTAAAACTACCGATGACGTTGCCGGATTGGTAAATTCTAAATCGGATGTAATGTATACCGGAAAGAACTATTCTGAAAGAACTGTACCTGCAAATCTTAAGGACTTTGCTTTTGGCGGAAAAACAGGAGATGTTATGGGACCGGTGTTCGAAAATAACACATACACAATGGCTCGTATCATGGAATCAGGAATTATGCAGTCTGACTCTGTTAAACTCCGTCATATTTATCTGGTTAAGAGCGATGAAGGTAAAGCTGACAGTCTGGTAAATGCGATTCGCAAAGGAGCTGATTTCGCTGAATTGGCAAAAAAATATTCAGCTGTAAAACAAACTGCAGCTAACGGAGGTGAAATAGGTTGGATACAGGAAGGTGTTGCAGGTATGGATAAAGAAATTTCCACTGCTGCATTTAGTAAACCTGTAAATGAAGTGTTTACTGTTAAAAATGCACAGGGAGTACAGATTATGCAGGTGACCGATAAAACTCCTGCCCGTCGGAAAGTGAAACTGGCTATTCTGGAACGTAAAGTTGTCCCAAGCAGCAAAACTTACAGCAAAGTTTATAATGATGCCAAAGAATTTGCAGTTAATTTGAATGCGGCTGATTTTGAGAAAAAAGCAAAAGATAAAGGCTATGTAATTCACCCGGCTTCTGATATTTTGAAAGATGCTCAGACGATTGCAGAAATTCCTCAATCACGTCAGATTGTGCGTTGGGCGTTCAAGAGTGACAAAGGTGATGTGTCTGAAGTATTTGACTGTGGTTCGCAATTCGTTGTAGCTTTGTCGAAAGAAGTGAACGAAAAAGGATATCGCTCGGTTGAAAAAGTTACCGATATTCTGAAAGCTGAAATTATTAAAGACAAAAAAGCTGATTTGTTGATAAAAGAAATGGCAGATCAACTTGTAAAAACACCAACTATCGACGGACTTGCAGCTTCTATGGGCGATTCTGCCAAAGTAGCGGATAAAGTGAATTTTGCTTCATATCAGTTTGGTATGGCCGGATTTGAGCCTACTGTAATTGGTAAGGTTTCGGTTGCTCAGTTAGGTAAAGTTTCAGCTCCGGTTAAAGGAAATGCAGGTGTTTATGTATTTGAAACTTCGAACAAACAGGAAAATCCTCAACCATTTGATGTGAAAATGGAAACAACCATGCTGAATAGCAGAATGGGATATTCTTTGCCTTATATGATTGTTCAGGATATGAAAGACAAAGCGAACGTTGTTGACAACCGTATGAATTTCTATTGATTCTGACTTAAAATACTAAAATACTGAAAACGGAATGAGTTTATCATTCCGTTTTCTTTTTCGGTTAAGTTTGTGTAACTTTGCGCAAAAGGCTGAAAAATTGATAAATATAATTTTTTGATATACACGTAATTTGAAATGAGTAAGATAGCGCTTTTAGGACAAAATGTTGATGAACTGAAAACTGTGGTTTCAGAATTGAAAATGCCCGGATTTACGGCAAAACAGATTTCAGAATGGCTTTACAAAAAGCGTGTTTTTCAAATAGAAGAAATGACCAATATTTCGTCTAAAAACAGATTGCTTCTCGGCGAAAAATATGAGGTCGGGCGTAGTTTGCCTGTACAGGTGGCTGAATCATCAGATGGAACAAAAAAATATCTGTTCAGGACTGAATCAGGCCATTTTGTTGAAACTGTTTATATTCCCGAAGATGACAGGGCTACGCTTTGTGTATCTTCGCAGGTTGGTTGCAAAATGGGCTGTAAATTTTGTATGACGGGAAAGCAGGGATTTATTGCGCAACTTTCCACCACTGAGATTTTAAACCAGATAGTTTCGATTCCTGAATTTGAGAAGCTTACAAATCTTGTTTTTATGGGCATGGGCGAGCCGTTTGATAATACACTTTCTATGTTGAGAACACTTGACCTCTTAACATCAGAGAATGGATTTGGCTGGAGTCCCCGTCGTATCACCGTTTCTACTGTTGGTTTAATTCCCGGTATGAAAGTCTTTCTGGAAAAATCCTCCTGCCATCTTGCTATAAGTTTGCATTCGCCTTTTTCTAATGAAAGATTGCAATTAATGCCGGTTGAAAAAAGTTATCCCCTGACGAAAGTGCTGGAAGAAATAAAAAAATACGATTTTAGTAAGCAACGCAGAGTTTCATTCGAATATATTATGTTTGATGGCGTTAATGATTCAATGAGGCATGCTGTTGAACTGGTTAAACTTCTGCGGGGAATTAGTTGCCGGGTAAATTTAATCCGTTTTCACTCTATTCCTGATGTTGATCTGAAAAGTTCTTCCGAAGAGAAGATCATATTTTTCAGAGATTATCTCACAAATAATGGTTTAACTACAACGATAAGGCGATCAAGAGGGGAAGATATTTATGCAGCATGTGGCATGTTGTCTACTCTTGAAAATGAAAAATCGAAATCCGGAAATGATCTGACGTCGGAATGATGAATTTTGTGTTCCGTTTTTTTGATTGATTTAAGATTAATCTGTTTATCCGCAATTTAAACATGAAAAATAAGATTAGAATTTTTGTGCTTTTTATCCTTATTACAGGATTTAATTCATTTTTGTTGGCACAAAAAAATATCGTAAATGAAATATCGGACTCCCTCACCCAAATTGCAAATAGTTATACTTCAATTGGTAAGGTTGGAATTATCAGCTTTACACCTTATTCAAAAACGGGAAAAATTGTTGTAAAAGTAAACGACAGATTTGCGTATATGCCATTTAGGCCTGATAATGTCGGAAGAATTTACAAAGCAATTCGAAAAATTACTGCCGGATCATATTTGGGATACAATATTGTTTGTCAGGTGGATAACAGAGATATTGAAGATCTGATCCCTAATTTTTTTAAAACAGCGCCGGATAAACAAAAGCAATTCTCTGTCGTACCGTTGGTAAATCCTTTGGTGAAAAATACCTCATTGCCTTATAGCATTGTCAACGGGTTGGAAGGTCGAAATATCGCCTTGTGGCAAAGTCATGGCTGGTACTACGATCAGAAGCGGGTTCGGTGGGAGTGGCAACGTGCAAGGGTGTTGCAGGTGGTAGAAGATTTGTACACTCAATCATACGTATTGCCTTATTTGGTGCCAATGCTGGAGAATGCCGGTGCCAATGTGTTGCTTCCCAGAGAACGCGATACGCAGCTCCATGAAATAATTGTGGATAACGACAGCAGGGATGGTGACTCAAAATACAAGGAAAGGAACGATCGTAAGAGTTGGAAAACAGGAGAAGGAACAGGATTTCAGAATAAGAAAAAATTTTATGTCCAAAACGAAAATCCTTTTGCTATGGGAACTTTTCGTGAAATTGAATCTGTGACCGATGACGATGAATCCAGCAGATGTGAGTGGATGCCCGATATTCCCGAAGAAGGTGAGTATGCTGTATATGTGTCGTATAAGATGTTGGAAAATAGCTCAAAAGATGCTCGTTATACAGTTATTCACAAAGGAATAAAAACGGATTTTACTGTAAATCAATCTGTGTTTGGTGGTACATGGCTTTATTTGGGAACCTTCGGATTTAATAAAGGACGAAATAATACAGATAAAGTTGTTTTGACAAATTTAAGCTCAGAGGATGGTAAAATAATTACAGCTGATGCGGTGAAATTTGGTGGTGGCATGGGAAATATAGCGCGCAATCCGGCAGTTGGAATTAATGATGTCGATTCTGCTTTTGTGTCTTTACAAAATGATACCTCAAAAAAGAATTTAATTTATGAACCGGTAATCAGCCGATATCCGCGTTTTACCGAAGCTGCCCGATATTGGTTACAATGGGCGGGTATGCCTGATAGTATTTATAGCAAAAATAAAGGAGTTAATGATTATATTGATGATATTCAATGTCGTGGCCTGTGGGTGAACTATCTTGCGGGAGGATCGGTTGTTGCGCCCAATTTGCCGGGACTGCATGTTCCGCTTGATTTGTCTTTCGCGTTTCATACAGATGCCGGCACTACAAAGAATGATT